>Ga0180222_1000053_pt1 | contig 200760 bp, 190 predicted proteins | sample eDN5th37CKraftOP_FD_151336 | JGI IMG/M metagenome (GOLD analysis project Ga0180222, IMG submission 151336) | Enriched Organic Plus compost microbial communities from Emeryville, California, USA - eDNA 5th pass 37_C Kraft OP (version 2) (version 2) ... | reverse complement strand
TGTTCGCCTACGAGGGCCGCCTGCCCGCCCATGCGATCTGGTTCGGCGAGGACCAGGGCCGCTATGTGCTGGCGGTCGATCCGATGCTGGCCGAGGAAGTGCTGGAGCGCTCGCGGCTGCTGGCGCTTCCGGCGCGCATCGTGGCGCGGACGGGTGGCGACGCCATCGGTTTGAAGGGCGAAACCGCCCTTCCCCTTGCCGAGCTGCGCGCCGCCAACGAGGCTTGGCTGCCGACGTATATGGCGGCCGTGAGCTAGCCCGCGCCGGGAAGCCGTTTCGCAACGGCCTCCTGCCGGTTTTGGTCCGCAGCCAAATCGGCTTATGCTCGACGCCAGGAACAGCTTTCCAAGGAGACGCAAACATGGCCATGGACGCCGGGGATATCGAACGGCTGATCAAAGCCAAGTTCCCCGACGCGCAGGTCGAGATCCGCGACCTTGCCGGCGACGGCGAGCACTACGCCGCCCACGTCGTCGCCCCAGAATTCAAGGGCAAATCGCGCGTTCAGCAGCACCAGATGGTCTATGAGGCCCTCGGCGGGCGCATGGGCGGGGAATTGCACGCCCTCGCCTTGACCACCGCTGCGCCGCCGGCCGCCGGCTGACCCGGAAGCGCTGTTGGCGGCCGTAGGCTGCCGCGGCCATGGGCGCCGCATCTAGCCTCGCAGCGTGCGCCAGGTCAGCGAAATCGCTCTCAGCGACCCCGCGCCGAGTTGACTTCTCGGCCCCAATCCACACATTGCGCAATGAAGACCTGCGGGCATCCGGCCCGCCGGTCGCAGAAGTTTCATGGGGCCGACAATGACCAACCCGCAGCAGGATGTAGAGGACTGGATCCGCAAGACGATCGCATCGAACGACGTCGTGCTGTTCATGAAGGGCAACAAGAACATGCCCCAGTGCGGGTTCTCCGCGCAGGTCGATCACATCCTCCGCGCCCTCGGCGTCGACTTCAAGGACGTCAACGTGCTCGAGGACATGGGCATCCGCGAGGGCATCAAGGCGTTCTCCAACTGGCCGACGGTCCCGCAGCTCTACGTCAAGGGCGAGTTCGTCGGCGGCTGCGACATCGTCCGCGAGATGCTGCAGGCGGGCGAGCTGACGGCGATGTTCGACGACAAAGGCATCGGCTACGACAAGTCGAAGCTGCTCGCCTGAGGGCGGGCCGACCTTCCGACCTGAATTGAAAGAGCACGTGAGGCGCGGCAGCCCTCACGTGCTCTTTGTTTTCGAGCGCCCCCGCCCGGCCGGTCGCGCCGCTTTCGCCGAGACGTTCAGCGCCACGGCTGCGTGGATGAGCGCGGTCAGTGCCTTCGCGTCGATCCGGTCGCCTTCGTGTATGTCGATGGCCCGCCGCACGTTGCCGTCGAGGCTGGCGTTGAAGAGGCCCGCCGGGTCGTTGAGCGCCGCGCCCTTGGCGAACGTGAGCTTCACGGCGGTCTTGTAGGTCTCACCGGTGCAGATGATCCCGGCATGCTCCCACACGGGCACGCCCCGCCACTTCCACGTCTCCACCACCTCCGGATCGGCTTTGCGGATGATCGCCCGCACGCGCGCAGGCGTCTCGCCGCGCCAATCGCCCAGCTCTGCAATGCGCGCGTCGATCAGCTCGGCAGCAGTGTTTTCTGCGCCTTTGGCCACCGGGCGGCCCTTTCCCTCTGCTTTCATCGCGTAACCCATCGCTTCAGCATCGACAATTGGATGCCCGGAGTGGTTCGATGTCCACTCCGCTCGATAGCCAGGGAAACAACACGATGCTGCGCATTTATGGCCATCCCCTCGCGGCTTTCTACTGGAAGGCGCTGATCGCCCTCTATGAGCGCGCCGTGCCGTTCGAATTCATGATGGTGGATCCCGGGCATCCCGAAAACACCGAGGCCGTACGGCGCTTCGCGCCCACCGGCCAGTTTCCCGTGCTGATCGACGGCGAGCGCACGGTGATCGAATCCGCCGCAGTCATCGAATATCTCGATCTTCACCACGGGGATGCCCCGCCGATGGTTCCCGCCGATCCGCGCCTTGCGATCGAGGCCCGGCAGATGGACGGCGTCTTCGACGATTACGTCATGGCGCCGCTGACGCGCATGGTGCTCAATGTCCTGCGCGAGGAGGGAAAGCGCGACCCGCTGGCCGACGTCGACGCAAAGGCGATGCTCGACAAGAGCTACGCATGGCTGAACGGATGGATGGAGGGCCGCGCCTGGGCCGCGAACGAAACCTTCGGTATCGCGGACTGCGCGGCCGCGCCCGCCCTCTTTTACGCCCACTGGGGCTACGCGATCCCCGAAGCGCACACCGCGTTGCGCAACTACCGCGCGCGGCTGCTCGCGCGTCCATCGATCGCGAGGGTCATCGACGAGGCACGTCCCTGGCGCGAGTTCTTCCCCCTCAAGGACAACGGCGCACCGGATTGATGGGCGGCTTGGGTGCGCTCAGCCTCGAGATCAAAGGTGGGGTTCAGTGAGCGTGCGCCGGCACGTCTCCCGCCATTTGTCCTTCGACATGTGCGTTTGTGCGTCCCACGCGCCTTCGCATTCGGCCATCGTTCTGCCAACCGCGCCCTGGCGCGGACTGCCACCGGCCGATAGCTCGTTGAGGTCCGTGGAACGGCCGGGACTGACCCGTTCGGGCAAAGCTCCGCTATTGGGAGAGGGCTGTTCATCCTGTCCGACATCGGACGTCCGGCTGCGTGAGTCGCCGGGGTCCACCGGTCGCGATGCCGATGGCTCTGAATTGCGCAGCTCCATGGCGCGCTGACGCGTATTCTGCTGCGCAGGCGTTCCCGAACCCGGAGCCGTCGTTGGCGCAGCATTATTCCTGAAGCCATTGGGATTCGTATTTGGCGTGCCGGGGATGGCTCTCGATGATCCACCGAGGGATCTGCCCGTCGAGGGTGAGCCGCGGCCGACGCCACCGCCGGCGGATCCGCCAGCCCCACCCGCAGACGATCCCCCGCCTGACGATCCGCCACCCGATCCCCCGGACGACTGCGCGAGGGCAACAACGGGGAAGAGAGCGACAGCCCCTGAAAGAAGAATCAATGTGAATCGCTTTGTGACGATGGCAAACATGCATGGCCTCGACGCTTTGCACCTGAGGCTGCAATGCACCTGCCCGGATAGGGTTCCGACGCTTGGCGCACGGATCGGCTGAACGTCCGCATGCCGGGCGGAACCATCGCGCGCCCGAAAGCGCCGCTTCACGCTCACATGCGTTCGCCAGGCAGCCGGCTCGCCTGTTCGACCCAATCGGCGAGCTGAGCCTCGTCCAGCGGCTCGCCTTCGCCGATGTGGAAGTAGCGCGTGCGCGCGTGCTTCGAGGCGATCGGAGGGACGGGGTGCAGCGCCGCGCCGCGGAAGAAGGCAACCTTGATGTATTTCGCGAAGCAATGGAGGCTCAGGAACCAGCCTTGCCCCTCCATGCCGTAGAGCGGTGAGTTCCACTTCACAGCCTTGCACACATCCGGAACCGTCCGAACGATAAGGGCATCGAGCTGCCGCCCGATATCGTGCTTCCAGCCCGGCATCGCCGCGATGTAGGCCTGCACGGGCACATCGCCATATCCCTTCGCGATCTGAGGGTTGCCGCCGGAGAGCAGCACAGGCGCGGCGGCGGCCGGTTTGGCGTCCGCCTTCGTTTTCCGTGCCGGCTTGTCTGACGTTTTGCCCACCATCGCCCTTCCTCCGATCTGCGACCATCCTCTAAGCTATAGCTGGCGCGCAAATGCGGCCCCAGTTTTGCCGTCTGCGAGCCTTTGAGTGACGGCACGGCGCCGGCGCATTACCATCGCCGCCGACACATCTGGGGTGACAGTCCATGCGGCTTGGCGGCCGGCGTTTCCTGTTGAGCTTTGCCATCATCGGCGCCGCCGTGTGCCTTGCGCTCGGCATCTCCCTGCCGATCCTGCGGCTCACCAAGTTCATCTTCTGGACCAGCGAGTATTCGCTGCTCTCAACGGTCGAGGTGCTGCTCCGCCAGGGCCAGACGTTCCTCGCCACCGTCATCTTCGTCTTCTCGATCCTCTTCCCCATCGTCAAGCTGCTCTACCTGTTGCTCGTCTCGACGCTGCCTGCCGCGGAGCTGCGCCGTCACGCAAAGCGCCTCAAGGCCATCGAATGGATCGGCAAATGGTCGATGCACGACGTGCTCGTTCTGGCGCTGACGATCTTCTTCCTGAAGAGCCAGGGCGTTTACGATGCCGCGAGCCTGCCGGCGGTCTATTTCTTCACCGCGGGCGTCGCGCTCATGATCCTCTCCTACGCATGGCTGAAGGCGGATGTCAGCTATGCCGCCGGGCAGCCTGCGCCTGCGGAGCCCGCCGTGCCGCGCTCGCTCTCGGTGGTGCGCAACTTCTTCCTCAGCTTCCTCATCATCCTGGCGACGGTGTTCTTTGCGCTCGGCGTCATCCTGCCGGTGATCCGCTTCACGACCGTCTTCGTGTGGACGAACGAGCATTCCATCGCGACCATCATCTGGGCGCTCTACGAGAACAGCGAATATTTCCTCTGCGCCGTCGTGTTCGCCGTCTCGATCTTCTTTCCGTTCCTGAAGCTGTTTTATCTGCTGACGCTCGTGACGTCGCCGGACCTGTCGCCCGAGTTCCGCCGCCGCTCGTTCTCCACCATGGAATGGCTCGGCCGCTACTCGATGACGGACGTGATGGTGCTGGCGCTGATGATCTTCTACGTGAACTCGTCCGGCTACACGGAAGCGGTGGTGATGCCCGGCGTCTACTTCTTCGCCGCCTCCGCCATCATCACCATGCTGGCCTACGGCTGGGCCAACACCGTGCCGCCGCACAGTGCCCGCGCGCCTGCGGTGGCTGAGCCGGCAGCACCGGCGCAACCCGTCGGCGAGCTGATCACGCTGCCGACGAACCCGGCGCGCCGACACCGCCCGTTAAGCAAAGAAGCAAGTTTCACCGTACCCTGACCAATAGGGAGGCGATCCAGGCTCTCCCGGCGCCGCACGGCAAGATTTCCGCAACGCCCCGTGCCTAACGCTGATGGCGCACAGCTACGGAGATTGGCGATGGCGACGGCGCAGCCCCTTGCTTCGGAGAAGGCCTGGAACATCGAGCCCATCGATTTTCCCCACGATGGAACCTCGCGCGAGGTGCTCGCTTTCCTCGTGCGCTATGCGATGCTCGCCCCCTCCGGGCACAACGCGCAGCCGTGGTGCTTCGTGCTGGCCGATTCCCACGTCGACATCGTTGCCGACGAGAGCCGCGCCCTGGAGCGGGTCGATCCCCACGGCCGCGAGCTGACGATCTCCTGCGCGTGCGCGGCCGAAACGATGTATGCGGCCCTGCGCGCCTTCGGTCTCACCGGCTCGCTCATACCGCTGCCGGTACCGCAGGCACCCGATGTCATCGCCCGCGTCACGTTGAGCGATGTCCCCTCGAAGGGCATCGAAGACTACGAGACGCTCGAAGCCATCGCATCCCGCAGGACCGTGCGCCTGCCCTATGCCGATACGCCGATCCCGCACGACGTGCAGACGCTGCTGGTCGAAACCGCGCGCCCCTTCGGCGTCGAGCTCACCCTCCAAGACAACGCCGCCGTGAAGGATGGGGTGGCCGCGCTCGTCGCCGATGCCGACCGCATTCAATTCGCCGATCCGGCATTCCGCGCCGAGTTCGCCTCGTGGATGCATCCGCTGACATCGCCCAGCGGCGACGGGCTCGCCGGTCCCGGCTTCGGCTTCCCCGATTGGGCGACGCGTGCGGCGGCGAGCCTTTTTCGGATGTTCGACCTCGGGAGCGCCGTTGCGCGCATGGACAAGCCCAACGTGCTTGGCGCGCCGCTGCTCGGCGTGTTCTCGACCACGGGCGACACGCGCGCCGAATGGGTGGCGACGGGGCGCGCGCTCGCGGCCGTCTTGCATCAACTGACGATGCGCCGAATCGTGAATGCCTTCCTCAACCAGCCGATCGAGGTCACGACCATCCGTCCCAAGCTCGCGGAGCTGACGGTGCCCGGCCGCACGCCACAACTGCTGTGCCGGTTCGGCTATCTGAAGGAAGGCGTTGCCCTCCCTCCCCATTCTGCACGCCGGCCATTCAACGATGTGATCATCGCCGCCTGAGCGGCTCGGCGAGGCTGGCGCGCGGCACGCCGTCCTGAAATGAAAAAGGCCTCCGCACCGCGGAGGCCTTTCCATATTCGAATGCGACCCAGGGGACGCGAAAGGCGATTAGCGCGAGTAGAACTCGACCACGAGGTTCGGCTCCATGTGCACCGGATACGGCACATCCGAGAGCAGCGGGATGCGCACGTACTTCGCGGTCATGCGGCCGTGGTCGACCTCGAGGTAATCGGGAACGTCGCGCTCGGCGCTCTTGATGGCTTCGAGAACCAGCGGAAGCTGACGCGACTTCTCACGCACCTCGATCACGTCGCCGACCTTGCAGCGATAGCTCGGCACGGTCACGCGGCGGCCGTTGACCAGCACGTGGCCGTGGCTGACGAACTGGCGTGCAGCAAAGACGGTCGGAACGAACTTCGCGCGATAGACGACGGCATCGAGACGGCGCTCGAGGAGGCCGATGATGAGCTCGGAGGTCGAGCCCTTGAGACGCGAAGCTTCCACGTAGATGCGGTGGAACTGGCGCTCGTTGAGATTGGCGTAGTAGCCCTTGAGCTTCTGCTTGGCCTTGAGCTGCTGACCGTAGTCGGACAGCTTCTGCATACGGCGCTCGCCGTGCTGGCCAGGGCGCGACTCGCGCCGGTTGATGGGGCTCTTCGGGCGGCCCCAGATGTTTTCACCGAGGCGACGGTCGATCTTGTACTTGGCGCGAATGCGCTTGGTCATGGTAACAGCACTCCAGCGGTTGCTCTTTGTGGCTTGGAGCGCCCCCTCCTCTGCTCCGAAAATACTTTCGGGAGCCGACAGGCCGCGCCACTCGAAAGGGCGCTACCACAGGTGCGCAACGGACAACGCGGGCCGTTAACCTTTGGCCCGCGTCGGATGTGGCTTGATATAGACAGCGGACGGTCCCGTCAACCTGGCGCGCCCCGCAGCCGCCAGGCTAGGCCGCCCGGTTACTTCGGGGCGACCGTCACCGTCGGCTGGGCCGCCTGGGCTGCCGCCGGGGCGCTGCTGGAGGCGAGCGCCGGCCCGGACTTCACGTAGGCGGCGATCATCTCCTGCACCTTGGCCTTCTGCTCGGCGGTGCAGGTCTGAGTGCCCTTCTGGGCCTCCTCGGCAACCACGACCTCCTTGTCGGAGCTCTTGTCGCCCTCGCCCTTCTCCACGAGCTTGATGCGGCCCGTGAGCAGCATCACGACGGTAAGATGCAGCTGGTTGATGTAGACGAGCTGCTGCGGCGTCCAGCGCTTGGATTCGATCTGGCGGCGCATCAGCGAATTGTGGTTGTCGCCCTGCTCCTGTGCGAGACCGCACACCTGGGCGTGGGCCGACAGACGGCCAGCGCGGATGACCTCGCGCGCAACGTCCAGTGGAACCTCGATCTCGGCGCGCTTGGTCTTGTCGATGAGGATCGTCTCACCATTGGGCTTGGTGAAGCGCTCCGGAGTGAGCGTCCACGAGTACTCCATGAAGGTACGCGTCGCCTTTTCGCTCAACTCTTGCGCGCTGACGGGGGTCACCGCCAATGCCGGGGCCATGGCAGCCACACATGCCAAACCCTTCCCCGCCCATTTCATGATCCGCATCTCCTGAAACCGTCCCTGCGTTATATTGTTACTATTGGCGCACGCCGTTTGCCGGCTGTGCTGCAGAATTTTTTTGCCAGTCGCACGGCATCGCTCAGCTCAAAACTTGGCCACATAATGGCGGTCAGTTTGAGCGCTTGAGGGCATGTCCCTTGCCCTTTGCCAGCGTTGCAACAATACCACGCAAGGTGCGCACCTCCTGCTCAGTGGCGCCCATACGCGTAAACATCGTGCGTAGATTCCTCACCACAGTGGCACGCTTGTGCGGCGGATTGAAGAAGCCCAAGCGTTCAAGTTCGCCTTCCAAATGGGCAAAAAAGCCGAACAGCTCCTCCTTGGTCGCGAGGCGGTCGTTGCCCATGTGGAGCCCTGCCTCGAGGGGCCGCTCGTACGTGGTGACCCGGCCGAGACTTTGCGCGTCACTCCCCCGCATCCACTCGTATCCGAGGATGAGAACCGCCTGCGCGAGGTTTAGCGAAGCGAAACGAGAATTTACCGGAATCATAATGAGGGCGTCGGCGTTTGCCACCTCGGAGGTCTCAAGGCCCGACCTTTCGCGCCCGAACAGGACCCCGCAGCGCTCCCCGGAAGCGATTCGCCGGCGCATCTCCGCTACCGCCTCCAAGGGCGTCATCACCGGCTTGCGCAGGTCGCGCTGGCGCGCCGTGGTGGCCGCGAGCCAGTTGATGTCGGAAATCGCCCCGTCGAGCCCTTCGTAGCTCGCCGCATCGTCGATGATGTAGTTGGCGCCCGAGGCGGCAATTCGTGCCTTCTCGTTCGGCCAGCCATCGCGCGGGGCGACGAGGCGCAGGTCGTCGAGGCCGAAATTCGCCATCGCCCGCGCGACCATGCCGACGTTATCCGCGAGTTGCGGCTCCATCAGGATCACCGATGGGCTCTCGCCGGCGGCGGCGAACGCCGCGCCCTGGACGTTCGCCCGGCGGATGCCGTGGCGCAGCTTGCGCAGCACGCGCCGGGCCCAGAACCAGTAGGTCTCGCCCGACCACGACTTTTCCAGCGCGTCGAGGGACGGCACTTGCAGCGTCTCCTCCCCCTGCCCGAGCAGCCGCACGGCGCCATCGCCCACGACGATTTCCCGCTGGCGGGCGATGAAGTCGTCGATGCTGGCGATACCCAATAGCTCGGTACGCCGTTTGCAGCCGGGGCACGTGACCCCGTCCGCCTCGCACCTGAGCTCCGCGCAATAGGTCAGAAGTGGCTCGACCGTCCCGCGGTCGAGGCCCGGAACGGAGAGCGCCTCCAACCCGGCGTCGATGGTGCGCTCGTGGCAGGCGCGCACGAGTTCGCCGATGGGAAGGTCCGTTCCCGGCACCAGGGGTACGGGATGTCCGTTGCTGTCGTCGCGAATGGTAACCGTGGCACTCAAGTGCGGCGCCTTTGCTCTCTTGTTGCGTCGCAGCACCATCTATATGGTGCCGCCGTCGCGAAATCCCGCTGTCTATTCGAGGCCAGAATGCAGAAGATCAAGGTGACCGGAACCGTCGTCGAGCTCGACGGCGACGAGATGACCCGCATCATCTGGAAGCTCATCAAAGACAAGCTCATCCATCCCTATATCGATCTGCCGCTCGAATACTACGACCTGTCGGTACAAAACCGCGACGCGACGAACGATCAGGTCACCGTGGATGCCGCCAACGCGATCAAGAAGTACGGCGTCGGCGTCAAGTGCGCGACCATTACGCCCGATGAGGCGCGCGTCGAGGAGTTCGGCCTCAAGGAGATGTGGAAGAGCCCCAATGGGACGATCCGCAACATCCTCGGCGGCGTCATTTTCCGCGAACCCATCATCTGCCGCAACGTTCCCCGGCTCGTTCCGGGGTGGACGCAGCCGATCATCATTGGCCGCCATGCCTTCGGCGACCAGTATCGCGCCACCGACTTCCGCTTCCCCGGCAAGGGCACCCTGACGATCAAGTTCGTCGGCGAGAATGGCGAGACCATCGAGCGCGAGGTGTTCAAGTCGCCGGGCTCGGGCGTCGCCATGGCGATGTACAATCTCGACGATTCCATTCGCGAGTTCGCCCGCGCAACGTTCAACTACGCGCTGAACCGCAACTACCCTGCTTACCTCTCCACCAAGAATACGATCCTCAAGGCCTACGACGGACGCTTCAAGGATATCTTCCAGGAGGTCTTCGATGCCGAGTTCAAGGCCGAGTTCGATAAGCGCAAGCTCTGGTACGAGCACCGCCTGATCGACGACATGGTCGCCTCGGCGCTCAAGTGGTCGGGTGGCTACGTGTGGGCCTGTAAGAACTACGACGGCGACGTGCAGTCAGACATCGTTGCGCAGGGCTTCGGCTCGCTCGGCTTGATGACGAGCGTGCTGATGACGCCCGACGGCAAGACCGTCGAAGCCGAAGCCGCACACGGCACCGTGACGCGCCACTACCGCGAGCACCAGAAGGGCAAGGAGACGTCCACCAACTCCATCGCGTCGATCTTTGCCTGGACCCGCGCGCTCGCGCACCGCGCCAAGCTGGACGGCAACGAGCCGCTCGCCAACTTTGCCTCGACGCTGGAGCGCGTGTGCATCCGCACCGTGGAATCCGGCCACATGACGAAGGATCTCGCGCTCCTCGTCGGCGACCGGCAGACGTGGCTCTCCACCACCGGGTTCCTCGACAAGATCGACGAGAACCTCCAGGCGGAAATGTCGAAGGGCGCGTGAGGCGCCCTCCTTGCCTAGCGTGCGAAGAGGAACACCAATCCGATCAGCGTCGCCGCTATGGCGAGCGATATCGGGATCATCGCAACCTCCAGCCACGCCTGCCGCGGCGACATCTCGCCGGTGTAGGTGTCGAAGGGGGTGTTGAGAAACGTGCGCACCGACATCCCGGCCCTGTGCATCAGGTGCGTGGCCGTATGGTGAATGGCCAGCGGCACGCCGAGGAACATCAGCGCAAGCCCCGTCGCAATGCCGAGGTCGAGGTCGATGCCGTCGGATGATGAAAACGCGAGCCATGCCATCATCAGCATCCAGGCGAATGCCGCCACCACCGTGATGTAGACGGCGCCCGGAAGCTCGGTGCCGGGCAGCATGATCGCCCGGGTGTCGGCGCCCTCTTCGTCTGCGGCCGGCGGGGCCAGGCTGGAAGTCTCGCTGTTCAGCTCTTCTGCGTTGCTGCTCCTGGACATCTCACGGACCTCCTGACGATCCTCGCGATCCGATTGCGCCAGCGTTCAAAAAACGTATGCGCTGGACGCGCGATCGGAAGCCCCGCGCCGTGCGGCATGATCGGCGGTCGGACGGACGCCGGAGGCACCCGAGCACGGAATGTCGCCGGTAGATTTGGCCACGCCTTCACGCCACGGCTCTGCCGCTTTACCCGGCTTTAGTGTCAACCCTCCTTCGCCGCCATGAAAACGAGATGAAGAAAAAGCTTCGATATCTGTCCGTATTTGTCGTGCTGCTCGCAGCCTTTGCCTGGGCGAACAACACCAATCTTTTCAGCAAGACGCCCGCGGATGGCCGCCCGGTGCTGCTGGCCCACCGCGGTCTTGCGCAGACATTCAGCCATGAGGATCTGCGCAACGATACGTGCACCGCGAGCCGCATCGATCCACCGGATCATCCATATATCGAAAACACGCTCCCCTCGATGGAGGCGGCGTTCGCTGCCGGCGCTGACATCGTCGAGCTGGACGTGCACCCGACCACGGACGGCGCATTCGCCGTCTTCCACGATTGGACGCTCGACTGCCGCACCGACGGCCACGGCAGAACGCGCGACCACACGCTGGCGGAACTGCAGGCACTCGACATCGGCTACGGCTACACCGCCGATGGCGGCGCAACGTTCCCGTTTCGCGGCAAAGGCGTCGGCCCCATGCCTTCACTCGACGCCGTGCTGACCGCCTTCCCGACGCGGCGCTTCCTCATCAACGTGAAAAGCAACGACGCCGATGAAGGCGCGAAGCTCGCCGCCTACCTCGCGCGTATCGAGCCGCAGTCCCGCGCGCGCCTGATGGTCTACGGCGGCACGCTGCCCGTCGAAACGGTGCACCAGGCGCTGCCGGAGATTCCCGTCGGCTCCAACCGTGCGCTGAAGGATTGCCTCATCCGCTACGCGCTCATCGGCTGGACCGGCCATGTCCCGGACGCGTGCCGCAAGGGCATGATGATGGTGCCATTGAACATTGCGCCATGGATGTGGGGCTGGCCCAATCGCTTCATGGAGCGCATGCGTGCCGCCGGCGTGCAGGTCTTCGTGCTCGGGCCCTACGACGGCTCCTACGGCACGACGGGCATCGACCGTCGCGAGCAGCTCGAGCGCTTACCCGCCGGTTTCAGCGGCGGCATCTGGACCAACCGCATCGACCGCATCGGCTCGGTCATGAAGACCGCGGGCCGATAGCGGACCGGCGGACGAGGGAGCGGACCACGCGAGCCGCTCCCTGTCGCGCCAGCTCGACCATGATCGCTTCGGACCCTACCAGTCCGAAGCGTCGATCATCGGTGCCCACTTTTCCGGAAGCACTCGGGCTTCACCGCCTCCCCCGCGCTGCATCCACGGATAGTCATCCCGGCGAAGGCCGGGATCCACGCAAGTTTCGCGAAAGCGCGGCAGATGTTTCGTGCTGCCGCGATGGGCAACAGGCATCGACTGGCGTGGATGGCGGCCTGCGCCGCCATGACGGCAGGAGGTGAGCGCTATGTCTTAGCGGCACCCTGACAGCACCTATAAAGGCGTAAACCCGCCAAGCAATGGCTGCTTAGAGCCGTTCCGGTTCAGGTGGAAACGCAGAACGGCTCCAGGCCATTGTCTGTCCGTGCTTCTCATCGGAAAACCGGTGCCCACTTTTCCGGAAGCACTTGGGCTTCGCTACCTCTCCCGCGCTGCATCCACGGACAGTCATCCCGGCGAAGGCCGGGATCCACGCAGGTTCCCCGAAAGCGTGACAGACTCTCGACCATTGTTCGGGCGTGCCTCTAACCGGAAAACCGGTGCCCACTTTTCCGGAAGCACTTCTTTGCCCCGTGCTTCTTATCGGAAAACCGGTGCCCACTTTTCCGGAAGCACTCTAGCCAGCGCGTTCCGGCTCAGGCCGCAGCCAAGCGGGCTTCGATCGCCTCCAGCGCGGCACCCGCACGCGAGCCATCGGGGCCGCCCGCCTGCGCCATGTCCGGCCGGCCGCCGCCGCCCTTGCCGCCGAGCGCTTCAGCGCCCGCCTTCACGAGATCGACCGCATTCCACGTCTTCGTGAGATCGTCCGTCACGCCGACCGCGAGCCCGGCCTTGCCGTCCTCGGTCACGCCGACGATCGCGACGATGCCGGAGCCGACCTGTTTCTTCCCGTCGTCGATGAGGCCGCGCAGATCTTTCGGGTTGAGCCCCTGCACCGTGCGCGCCAGCAGCTTCACGGCGCCGATCGTGCGCACCGCATCGGCTGCGCCCTGGCCACCCGCGCTGCCGCCGCCGAGGGCGAGCTGCTTCTTCGCTTCGGCGAGCTGACGCTCGAGCTGCTTGCGCTCCTCGACGAGCGCCTTCACCCGTTCGGCCACGTCTTCCGGGCGCACGTGCAGCGCCGACGCGATCTCACGGATCCGCGCCTCCTGCCCGGAGAGATAGGCGCGGGCGGCATCGGCCGTCAGCGCCTCGATACGGCGCACGCCCGAAGCGCTCGCGCTCTCCGCGACGATCTTCACGAGGCCGATGTCGCCCGTGCGCTTCACATGGGTGCCGCCGCACAATTCGACCGACCAGGCTTTGTTGGCGCTCGCGCCCGCATCGCCCATGGAGACGACGCGCACCTCATCGCCATACTTCTCCCCGAACAGCGCCATCGCGCCCGACTGCATCGCGTCCTCCAGCGCCATGAGCCGCGTCTCGACCGGCGAGTTCTGCAGCACGATCGCGTTGGCGCGCGCTTCGACCTCGGCGATCTCCGCTTCGCTCATCGGCTTCTGGTGCGAGAAGTCGAACCGCAGACGGCCCGGCGCGACGAGCGAGCCCTTCTGCGCGACGTGCGGGCCGAGAACCTGGCGCAGCGCCTCGTGCAGCAAGTGGGTCGCGGAGTGGTTGGCGCGTATCGCGGAACGCTTGGCGTGGTCGACCGTGAGATCGACGGTCTCGCCCAGAACGAACCCGCCCTTCTCGACCTTGCCGAAGTGGATGAAGACGCCACCCGCCTTCTTCTGCGTGTCCGTTACACGGAAGAGCGATCCTTTGGGTCCGGTAATGGTCCCTTCATCACCCACCTGTCCGCCGGACTCGCCGTAGAACGGCGTCTGGTTGACGATGATTGCGGCCGCATCTCCGGCCTTGAGGCTCTTGGCTTCCTTGCCATCCTTCACGAGCGCGACGATCTCGCCCGCCGCGATCTCCGCGTCGTAGCCGAGGAATTCGGTGGCGCCCGTCTTCTCGGCAACCTCGAACCAGATCGCCTCGGTGGCAGCTTCGCCCGAGCCCTTCCACGCCTTGCGCGCCTCGGCCTTCTGGCGCTGCATCGCAGCCTCGAAGCCCGCGGTATCGACGCCGATCGAGCGCGCACGCAGTGCGTCTTCCGTCAGGTCCAGCGGGAAGCCGTAGGTGTCGTAGAGCTTGAACGCCGTCTCGCCGGGGAGCACATCGCCCTGCTTCAGCTTCGCGGTCGCCTCACCCAGCAGCCCGAGGCCCTTTTCGAGTGTCTTCTTGAAGCGCGTCTCCTCCAGGAGCAGCGTCTCGGTGATGAGCGGCTGGGCCCGCTGCAGCTCGTGATAGGTGTCGCCCATCTCGTGCACGAGGGCAGGCACGAGCCGATACATCAGCGGCTCTTCGGCGCCGAGCAGATGCGCATGGCGCATGGCGCGGCGCATGATCCGGCGCAGCACGTAGCCGCGGCCTTCGTTCGAAGGCAGCACGCCGTCAGCAATGAGGAAGCTCGTAGCGCGCAGGTGGTCGGCGATCACCCGGTGCGAAGCCGTGTGCTCGCCCGTCGCCGGCACGCCCGTCGCGTGAGCGGAGGCGGCGATGAGCGCCTTGAAGAGATCGATATCGTAATTGTCGGTCACGCCCTGCAGCACGGCGGCGATGCGCTCGAGGCCCATGCCGGTGTCGACCGACTGCTTCGGCAGATCGATGCGCTCTCCGCCCGGGAGCTGCTCGAACTGCATGAAGACGAGATTCCAGATCTCGACGAACCGGTCGCCATCCTCATCCGGCGATCCGGGAGGACCACCGAAGATCTTGTCGCCGTGATCGAAGAAGATTTCCGAGCAGGGCCCGCACGGCCCCGTGTCGCCCATCTGCCAGAAGTTGTCGTTGGTCGCGATGCGGATGATCTTCTCGTCCGCAAAGCCCGTCACCTTCTTCCAGATGTCGAAGGCTTCGTCGTCCGTGTGATAGACGGTGATGGTGAGGCGCTTGGGATCGAGCCCGAAATCCTTCGTCAGCAAATCCCACGCGAGCGGAATCGCGTCGGCCTTGAAATAATCGCCGAACGAGAAGTTGCCCAGCATCTCGAAGAACGTGTGATGGCGCGCGGTGTAGCCGACGTTGTCGAGGTCGTTGTGCTTGCCGCCGGCGCGGACGCACTTCTGCGAGGACGCCGCACGCACGTAGGGCCGCGTCTCTTGCCCGGTGAAGACGTTCTTGAACTGCACCATGCCCGCGTTGGTGAACATCAGCGTCGGGTCGTTGCGCGGCACGAGCGGCGATGACGGCACGACGTCGTGGCCGTTCTTCTTGAAGAAGTCCAGGAATGCGCGGCGGATGTCGTTGACGGAGGCGGAGGCCATGGGTTGCTTTCGGAAAGTGGCACCTTGCGGCGTCGGGACCGGCACGACCCCGGCCGCATTTCGGGGCCTATCCGTCGCGGATCGGAAGCCTTTATGTCAAGCGGCTATGGTGCCCTCCCCGCATCGGCACCCAGGTTCCGGCATCGGATAAGCAGCGGGGGAGCCTGCGCCGCGATCGAACAGTCCCCCCAGACGTCCCCCGTGCCTCACGGGTGCGACGAGGCCATGCGAAATTGCACGATATCCATCACGATCGCTTCGATGGCCCGGGTCCCGTCGATCCGCTGAACAGGGCAGCTCAGCGTGGCGAGCCATGCCTCATGCTTCGCCCGGCTGCGCCCTTCGCGCGATCCGTCGTCATCGTCATAGTGAGAGGCCCACGCGAAGAATTCCTCGGCCTCTTGGTGTCGCCAGCCACCCTTGCCGATGACATCCTCACCGAAAAGGCAGGCTTCCCGGGCGCGCAGGCGCGCGAGCCGGACTTCGGTCGGCACGAGCAGGAAAACGACGAGATCGAGCATCGCTGCAACGTCTGGCCCCCAGCTTTCGAGCGAGCCGCTCACCACCCAGGCCGGCCGCGGCAAGAACATCTCCCGCGCGAGATATAGCCTTTCCTCAAGCGGACGCGGATTCCGGTAAGGGGGATCGCTCGGGCGCCAATAGTAGTCATCGGTATCATGGTGCGGCAGGGCGAGCGTGCTCGCGAGGGCGCGGCCCACCGTGGTCGTCCCCGCGCCCGGCGCGCCCATGATGTGAATACGCCCGGCCCGCATCCTATTCCCTACCTTGCTCCCATCTTTGCTGACCGAAGAAGGCCGCGGCATCGGATATCCCGACGCCTGCACGCACCGACGGTGCCGGATGCCTCGGGCGCCGTCCCGGATTCCTGTGCATGCGGGCTCCCGGGCCGCGGGACGGAGGCCCCTGCGCTCTCCGTTCGCGCGCGGGAAGCGCCAGCCCGGGGCGATACCGGATCGCGTGTAACGGGCTGCTTCAATATTCCCAGGTTGAATTCGCGGTCTGACGCCAAACCTTAGGATGGCTCCCGGATCACCGCCCGCCTTAGCCTACAGTCTCCGGAAGCCAACCTGAACTGCGGGGCAGACGTGCATCGTGGTCGCGACCAGAGCCGCGCCCAGATGCTCGCCGCGCCAGTTCGAACGCTCGAATTCAGCGCTTCGCCCGTGCTGCCTTCTTACCGCCGTCGTCCTCGTCGGGCAGCACCCCATCCTCGTCGGGCTCCTCGCCGTCCGCGTCCGGCTCCTCCTCGACCAGCAACTGATCGACGATGAGGCCTGCATTGGCGCGCACGGCCCGTTCGATAGCAGTCGCGATCTTCGGGTTTTCCTTGAGAAACGCCTTGGCGTTCTCCCGCCCCTGGCCGATCCGCTCGCCCTCGTAGGAGAACCAGGCGCCCGACTTCTCGACCACGCCCGCCTTGGAGCCGAGATCGATCAACTCGCCGACCTTCGAGATGCCCTCGCCGTACATGATGTCGAACTCGACCTGTTTGAACGGCGGGGCGACCTTGTTCTTCACCACCTTGACGCGGGTCTGGTTGCCGACGACCTCGTCGCGCTCCTTGATCTGGCCGATGCGGCGGATGTCGAGGCGTACGGAGGAATAGAACTTCAGGGCATTACCGCCCGTCGTCGTCTCCGGATTGCCGAACATGATGCCGATCTTCATGCGGATCTGGTTGATGAAGATGACCATGCAGCCCGACTTGGAAATCGACGCCGTGAGCTTGCGCAGCGCCTTGCTCATCAGGCGCGCCTGCATGCCGGGTTGCAGATCCCCCATCTCCCCTTCGAGCTCAGCCTTCGGGGTGAGCGCCGCGACGCTGTCCACCACGAGAACATCGATGGCCCCCGAGCGCACCAGCGTATCGGCGATTTCCAGCGCCTGCTCGCCGGTGTCGGGCTGGGAAATCAGGAGATCCTCGATCTTCACGCCCAGCTTCTTGGCGTAGACCGGATCGAGCGCATGCTCGGCGTCGACGAACGCGCAGATGCCGCCGGTCTTCTGCGCCTCGGCCAGGACCTGTAGCGACAGCGTCGTTTTACCTGAAGATTCAGGACCATAGATTTCAACGATGCGTCCACGCGGCAGTCCCCCGATGCCGAGTGCGATGTCGAGACCGAGCGAGCCCGTCGAGATCGCCTCCACGTCCATCGACGCGTCGTTGGCGCCGAGGCGCATCACCGACCCTTTGCCGTGCAGCTTCTCGATCTGCGAGAGCGCTGCCTCCAGCGCTTTCATCTTGTCCATCCCACCCCCATCGACGACCTTCAGCTCCGGCCGGTTCGTCATATCGTCCACCTATATGGCAAGCGCCCCACGTTCTCAATTTCGACTCCAATGTACTCTCTTTGTTCTTGTTCGTCCAGGTGGAGTGGCACAGGCCAGCAAAGGCGCCCTGCCCAATTAACACCGCCGAAACACCTCCTCGGCGAGGCTGCGGCGGTCAGCCGGTATCCGCGTAGGCAGTCCATGTTCACCGCCATTGCAATCGCAGCCAACGGGCTAGCGACCCAAAGCAAGCGAATCGAAGCGGCGGCGCATCAGATCGCTTCGATGGGCGCGCCGTCCCCGGCCGGCGAGGCGACAGGCGCCCCCGGCTCTCCGGTGCGCATCGGCGCGCTGCCCGTAGGCGATCCCGTGCAGAGCATGGTTACGCTCATAGAGGCCAAAATGGCCTACCGCATGAACGCCGCGGTTGTCGCCGTGGCGGCGGACATGATCGATACCCTCCTCGACGCCTACCAGCCGCGCCCGCCGGACGAGCGCCGCAAATAAGCGGCGGCATTCGTTCGCCCAGACACTTGGGCATACGTCGGCATGCCGCAGCGCTTTACGGTGTGCATCGTGGCCAATTGGACGCAAGCGGACAGGCGCTAACGCGCTAGACTGCAACATCAATCGTCTGGAACCGATTCGCGTCCTTGATGGCGGACATCGAGACAGTGGCGAGCAAGCTGGCTGCCGAGAAGGAGCTGGCCGGAGCGTCCGTGGCTGCGGGCGAGCCCACGCCGCCTGTTGCCACCGCCATGGCGAAACCGGATGCAAAACCGGATGCGGGCGATAGTGCTCCAGCCAAGGCTGGCGAGGCGAAGACGGATGAGACCAAATCCGCCGGGACGAAGCGGCCATCGGAGGATGGCGCACGTTCGAATAATGCCGCGGCGGACGACGCGCCGGCGAAGAGCGGAGCATCATCCCCCAGCGCCCCACCCGCGGAGCGTTCCCAAGGGGACGCTGGACTGATCGGCGCCGTCGATGCCGACCAGCGCATCCGCACCGGCGCCGAACGGGGCGAGCGCACGCTCTGGATGAGCGCCGTCTTAGTCACATTCCTCTACGCCGCCATGATCGCCGCGCAGGTGATGGACATCGGCGGTTTTTCCGCGCTCGAGCAGGAGCTCGCCCAGCAGCAGCGCGAACGCGAGCGGCGCGGCCAGGGCGGCGATACCATCAGCGTCGAGCTCGTTCCCGATCCCGACCTCAACTCGAAGACGGAGAAATGGCGCGAGGGCGCAAACCAGCCGCCAAATCCCGCGCCGCCCCAGCCGCAGCAAACCGCCGCCCTGCCGCAACCGCCGGTCGAGCAGCCGCAACCGGCCGAGCAACCGACAGAGCAACCGTCCGAAAAGCCGGACGAGAACGCCGAGCAGGAACCGGACAAGCAAGAAGAGAAGGAACAGGACAAGGAGCCCGAGAAGGACGAGCGAAAGGAGGCCGGCGAGCCGACGCTGCCTTCCTTGGAAGCGCTGCTCGACGCCGCCGCGGAGGATCTATCGGAGCAGGTGCGCGCCCACTACGACCGCAAGCCGCAACGGCGGCGGCCGCAGCAGCAGGCCATGTATTCCGGCGGCGGCATGCAGGTGCGCGGCACGGGCGCCGGCGGAAAATCCGATGAGTTCAGCAAGAGCGTCATCGACGCGCTGATGAAAACGCGGCCCGGTCCGGTTGCGCTCTGGGGACGCGTGCTCGTCAGCTTCCAGATCACGCAGCAGGGCGACCTGTTGTACGTGCGCGTGCTGCAATCGAGCGGCAACAGGGCGATGGATGACGCCGCCGTCAATGCCATTCATCGCGCGAAATTCGTGAAGCCGCCGCCCGGGCTCAGCCCCGAGGCCCGCACTTACATCATCGATTACATCTTCGGCTGACGCGCCCCGCTGCCCATAAGTGCCGCGCATCGAGTGACGATCGCGCAACACCAAATGCACACGAATCAGACACTGTGCCATCCTGTGGGGAATCTGTTGAAGGACACTTGAAATGCGCGCGTCGGCCCTGGCCATTGGAGCAATGATTCTGCTTGCGGGCGCCGCGCAGGCCGACGGCTTCCAGACCACGGTGACACCGGTGCAGCCCGGCCCCACCGGCTGGCACTTCCGCTTTACGCCCTATGCCTGGCTGCCTTGGATCGAAGGCGATGCGGTCGTGCGCGGACGCAATTTCAAGGTGCACCAGAACCCCGCCGATGTTCTCGAAGATCTCGACTTCGCGTGGATGAGCTACCAGGAGGCACGGCGCGGCGCGATCACGCTGTTCTCGGATGTCATCTATGGCGATGTCAGCAATTCTGATTCGCTTGTAGCTTCCGGCATGTTCTCACCCCACGTGTCGGGAACGGTGGGCGCGGCGCTGTCCGCCGACTACCGCTTCTGGATCGTCGAAGCGGGCTTCATGTATGAAACCAACCGCTACAAGTGGGGGAACTCGGCCGCCGAGACCGATACCACCCTCGATCTTCTGGCGGGCGTGCGCTACTGGCACCAGAAGCTCGACGTCGATCTGGCGCTCGCCGGAACGGCCAACGTCGATGGTCTGATCGTTTCGGGCGCCACGGCTGTGGCGCGGTCCGGCGGCATCGACTGGTTCGATCCCTTCTTCGGCGCACGGCTGACCCATACGCCCGCACCCGGACAGCAGCTCATGCTGCGCGGCGACTTCGGCGGCTTCGGCATCGGCAGCCAGTTCACCTGGCAATTGCTCGGCACCTACACGTCGTATCTGGGAACCCACGCCGGCATCGATTTCGACGCCTACCTCGGCTACAAGGCCCTCTCCGTCGATTACGACCGGGGCAATGGCGTCAATCGCTACGAGTTCGACGTGATCCAGCACGGCCCCGTCATCGGGCTCACCGGCACGTTCTAGCTGATCCGCAAACAACGCGGATTGCCGCGCACGCCGGCGTTGTTGATCGATGCCTTCGATCACTCGATGGATTGCGCCGGCACCCAGCCGGGATGATCGAACTCGGTCGGATACCGCGCCAGGGCTTCATCGATGTGCAGCAGGCCGTCGACGGGGTCTGAGCCGGGCGCAACCGCCAGCACCTGATCGGCACCATCGTCTATCTCGACGAGACGCTCCTTCAGGCGTTCCAGCGCCTCACCGGAAAGCTTCGTCGTCGACAGGATGCGGTTGCTCTCCGCCTTGATCTGCGTTGCGAAGCGCTTCGCATGGTCGGGCGGCATCCGGCGGTGAGTGATCAGCGAATGGTTGGTGCGAACGAGATCGCGGATCGCCTCCATGCCGGAGCGCACCGGCTCGTCGGTCGGCAGCGGCGCGATGGCGAACCCGGCGCGGGGCACGATCTTCTCGGCGCTGGCAGGCGCAACGAGCGCCGAAACTGCAAGCGCCGCAAGGAGAAGCGCAAAGGATCGCCTGATTGACATGTCCACCCACCTACGGAGATGCCACGTCTGACGACGCAGAACGCCCCGTCCTCCCGCTGACCGCTTCTTGCCTGAGGGATGAAAGCTCCCCTTCGGAGGCACTCTAGAGGCGATCCGCGCCGAGTTGAAGCGCAGCCTCCGGCGGCCGCGCCCGTCCCTCAGGTGCGCCCCAGCTCTTCTTTGACCTTGGCGGCGAGCTGCGGCAGGGAGAACGGCTTGGGAAGGAAGGCGAAGTTCTCATCCCCCAGCGCGGCCTTGAACGCGTCGTTGGGATAGCCCGACACGAAGATGATCTTGAGCTCCGGATTGCGCTTGCGCAGCTCCTTCAGGAGCGTCGGGCCATCCATCTCCGGCATCACCACGTCGGAGACGACGATGTCGATCTTGCCCCGGCTCTTCTCCATCACCTCGAGGGCTTCGACGCCGCTGCCGGCCTCGAGAACCTTGTAGCCCTGGCGCTTCAGAGCGCGCGCCGCGAAGTTGCGGACGACTTCCTCGTCCTCCACCAGCAGCACCCGTCCCGTGCCGGTGAGATCGGCGGCACGCGGCTCCCGCTTCTCCTTGCGCGGCGCGGCAGCCTCTTCATCCGCATGGTGGCGCGGCAGATAGATGCGGAAGGTCGTGCCCTTGCCTTCCTCGCTGTCGGGATAGATGTAGCCCCCCGACTGCTTCACCATTCCGTAGACGGAAGCAAGCCCAAGGCCGGTGCCCTTGCCGATCGCCTTCGTGGTGAAGAACGGCTCGAAGATCTTGTCCATCACCTCGCGGCTCATACCCGAGCCCGTGTCGCTGACTTCGATCAGCACGTACTCGCCCGCCGTGAACTCGCGCAGCTCGAACTTCTGCGTTTCGCGCTCGGGCACGTTGCGCGCGCGAATGGTGACGGTGCCGCCTTCCGGCATCGCATCCTTCGCGTTGGTCACGAGGTTGAACAGCGCCTGGTCGAACTCGTTCTTGTCGACCATCACGTTCCAGAGCTCGGATGCAGCCTCGATCTTCAGCTCGCTCTTCTCGCCGAGGAAGCCCTTGAGGATGTTTACCTGATCGTTGAGCACCTCGCCCAGGTTGAGCACCTCGTTCTGCAGCGTCTGCTGGCGGGCGAGGGCGAGCAGCTTGCGCACGAGCTCGGCGGCGCGCAGCGCACTCGCCTTGATGTTCGTGATGTCCTTGTAGGCGATGTCCTTCGGTCGGTGCTGCGCAAGCAGCATGTCCGAGAAGCCGAGGATCGCCGTCAGCATGTTGTTGAAGTCGTGCGCGATGCCGCCGGCGAGCTTGCCCACGACCTCCATCTTCTGGCTCTGCGCAAAGCGCGCTTCGAGCGCCTTCTGCTCCGTCGCATCGACGACGTAGAGGATCGCAGCCTCACGCGCGCCACCGGCAGCGAAGGGGCTCATGAAGACGCGCGTGACGTGATCCTTCTTCGGGCCGGAGGTGATCTCGATCGGCGTGTTGTGCACGCGCCCCGAGATTACGCGCTTCAGTCCTTCGTCGACGGAGGCGCGCGTTTCCGGATCGGCGGCACGGGCGAGCGCATCCACCGCCGACGTTCCCGTCGCCGCTGCGCCATCGAGCACCATGCGGCAGAAGGCCGAGTTGGCGGAGACGACGCGGCCATCCGAGCCGATCATGGCGATGCCGAACGGCGCCGACTGGAAGAAGCGTGCAAAGCGCGCGCCCGAAGCCTCGTCCTCGAACTCGGCCGCGCCATCGCCCGCAAGATCGACGACGGCGACCGTCAGTCCGTTGCCGCTCGGCACGGAGCGGGCGACGAGCCGCACCGGCATCACGCGGCCGTCGTCGCGCGCCAGATCGACGTCGAGCGTCGCGGGTTCCTCGCTGGCGCTGCCGTTGAGGCGTGCAACGAGCGTGGCGCCATCGCCCGCGGTGAGGTCGGCGAGCTTCAGGCCGTCTTCGTAAACGGTGCGCGGCGTGCGGCCGATCCATTGCGCCAGCGTCGCGTTGATGTGCAGAAGCTTGCCGTCGGCCGCCACGGAGGCAAGACCGATGGGCGCGTTGTCGAACTGGGCGAGCTGTACCTCGACGCCCGCAATGCGCACGGCCTCGCGCTGGCGGTCTGCGGTGAGGTCCGTAAGACGCCACAGCACGATGCCCGCCGCGCTTTCCTCGCCGGTCACCGGGGTGACGGCGAGTTGCAAGGTGCGCGCAACGCGGCTACCGGCCGGTACGCGGCCGACGGTGAATTCCTCCGATGCGGCTTCGCCACGCTCGGCAGCGCGCGTCAGCCGGAACAGCGCGGCGCTCGCTCCGGCATCCCCCGCCAGAAGCTGCTGCAGGGCAACGAGCTGATCGCGCTCGCCCCGGCCGACGATGTCCTCGAACGAGGAATTGGCGTAGAGCGGCTCGCCGTCCCGGCGCGTGATCAGCATGCCGACCTCCGCGCTATCGGCGGCAGCCTTCACGACCTCCGCGAGCGGTGTGCGCTGGCCGAAACGGATATAGCCAGCCGAATAGGCAAAGAGCGCGAAGAGCCCGACGGTGGCGAGCGCCACGAGCATCGCGATCAGCACAGGCGTGCCGACGCCACTCATCACAATGCCGATAGCAAGAAGGGCGCCGACGGCTATGGAGCCGACGGTCGGCAGATAGCCGGCCAGTCCCTGCATCGGCGTGATGGCATCGAAGGGAGCGGACGGCAGCTCGATGGCGTCGTGCTCACGCATACGCAGGGAGGCTACCTGATTCTGGGGGGAGGTGGCGTTGGGCGCCGGCATGACCGCTATACTCTTACGCATTACACACAGGAAGCTTCGTACCGGAATGCCGCAAGGGCTTAAAAAGCCCCATTTTATTGGTGTTATCTGGCGTCCGGTTGCGTCGCTTTACCCGTAAAGAGTTCGATCATTAGGGTTAAAATCGCATGAATTGCGGGCTATACCCGCTGGCGTCGAACAACCGGCCGAAACACCAATTCAAATTCCGCTAACGATCAACATACCTTAGTCGCGACGGATAAGAAATGACTGAAGTTCTTTGGCGCCTGCTCGCCGTCGCGTTTCTCGCCGCAGCGGCGGTGGCGCTTGCCGTCATCGTGCGAAAATGGCGTGGTGGCCCTCGCTTCGCCACGTTGTTTGCGAACAAGCCCGCAAAGCGCATCGCGCTGGTCGAGCAGGTCGTGATCGACGGCAAGCGCAGCCTCGTGCTCGTGCGTCGCGATGGCGTCGAGCATTTGCTGATGACCGGCGGTCCGGTGGACATCGTGATCGAAACGGGCATCGATGCCAGCCGCGCGCCGGGCCTCAGCGTCACCCAGCCGACGCGCCCGCCCCGGTTACTCGACGAGGCCGCCGAGTGAGCGGGCACCGCAGCTACACTCAATTCCTTGGGGGAGAGACCCTAATGCGCCGATCGCCGCCGATGACGAGGCTTCTCGCACTGGTGGTGTGCCTATGGGGCTTGCAGTGTGCCGCACTGCCGGGCGCGGTCGCCCTTGCGCAAACGCACGGCCAGCCGCAGACGCCTGCCGCTCAGCCCGCGAGCCCAGCGCCGGCGCACGTTCCTCCAGCCGCCACCACACCGGCGGCGCCGCCCGCTGCCGCACCTGCGCCGCCAGCCGCAACTCCCGCAACGCCGCCCGCCGCGACAGCGCCCGCGACACCCGGAACCCCTGTCACCGCCGCGCCCGCGCAACCTTCCGCGGCTGCACCGGCAGCGCCCGCGCAGGCGGGGGCGCCGGCCACACCTTCCGGTCAGCCCGCCGCCAATCAGCCGGCGCCAAATCCGCCTACCAATCAGCCGGCAGCCCCTGCACCTGCGACGACGGCGCCAGCCCAACCTTCGGCACCCGGAGCCGAGGCGCCGGCACCGGCCGCGCCGGCCGCAACCCCTCCGGCCGCGACAACCGACACGCCACCGCCCGCCGAGCAGAATGTGGCGGGACCCTCGGTCGAGGATCTCGTCAAACCGGTCAACGCGCTTTCCGGAGCCATCGACGCGGCAGAAAAGAATCTCGAGCAATCGCCTGGAAGCCAGCGCGACCTGGCCACCCTGCGCACCGGCATCGAGAAGATCGAGAACAACGCCAAGTCTGCGGCCGAGGCCCTGCAGCCGCGCCTCAAGGAGGTGCGCTCGCAGATCGATAAGCTCGGTGCACCTCCCGGCCCCAACGATCCGCCCGAAGCGCCGGATGTCGCCGCGGACCGCCAGCGGCTCAACGCCGTTGCGGCGCAGATCGACGGTGCGATCAAGAAGGCAGCGCTTATCGCCGAGCGCGCACGCCAGCTCATCGGACGCGTGCAGAACGCGCGCATGGGTATCTTCACCCGCTTCCTCTTCAACCAGACCGACACTCCGCTGCAGTTGCGCGTCTGGCAGCAGGCGGGCGACCAGCTTCACATCGCGCGTCGCCAGCTGGGGTTCATTCTCTCCAACTGGTGGTCGGCGGCCACGCTCAACCCGCTCGGCCTCCTCGGCGTTCTCGGCACGGCGCTGCTAGGCTTCTTCGGCCTGCGCTTGCTCATGCGCCGCCTCATTCGCATGCGCCTCGACCGCGCTGGAGCGTCATCGCCATCGCTACCCGAGCGCGCCTTCAACGCGGCGTGGGTCGCACCGGCCTACGCGCTGCCCGCCACCATCGCGCTGATCGTGCTCTATGTCGGCCTCGACGAGTTGGGGCTGTTCTATTGGCAGGTCGCCCGCTTTGCGCAGGCGGCCGTGTTTCCGCTCGCCGTACTCATCGGCGTGACGGCGCTTTCCCATGCTTTGCTGCAGCCGAGACGTCCGCGCTGGCGCCTATTCAATATCTCCGATGCGAGCGCGCTGCGGGTGCACCTCGCCGTCAAGGTGATCGCAGCCGTCTACGCGCTTGATTACCTCACCCGTTATCTCGTCAGCATCCTGTCGCTCCCGCTGTCGACGACCATCATCGCGACGTTCATCGCCAGCCTCTTCTACATGGCGATGCTGCTGTTCATCGTGCGCACACCCCTAGGCCCGCCGAGCAACGCACCCAACGCGCCGGTGGAGCGCTGGCGTCCCGTCTGGCTGAAGGTGGCGCTTATCGCGCTCGCCGTGATGCTCGTCGGCGCAGCCCTGCTCGGCTACGTCTCTCTGGGCCGCTTCATCGCCACGCAGATCCTGACGACCGGCACCGGCATACTGCTCGTCGGCGTGCTGCACATCGCCATCCGCTGGCTCGTTCCCGGCCCGGGCGCGAGTACGGAGGGCGAAGGGCGCGGCATGAGCGCGCTCATCGAGCAGCGTCTGAAACTCGACGACTTCGGCCGCAATCAGCTTGCACGCATTCAGCGCGGCCTGCTCAACGCGCTGCTCTTTGCCGTGGCGATACCGCTGCTGCTGCTGTCCTGGGGCGTGTCGAGCGCCGACATCATCAGCGGCGCGCGCGCGGCGGTATTCGGCTTCGATGCCGGCGGGATCCATATCTCGCTGGTGCGCATCATGGCGGCGATCGCCCTGTTCGTCGCCGTGCTCGCGGCAACGCGCTTCGTGCAGCGGTGGCTCGCTGCAAGCGCGCTGGCGCAGGGCCGTCTCGAAGCCGGGCTCGCCAACTCGATCTACACCGGCGCCGGTTACATCGGCTTCGCCATCGCGACCCTGGCCGCCATCTCCTACGCCGGCTTCGATATTACCAGCCTCGCCATCGTCGCCGGTGCCCTCTCTGTCGGTATCGGTTTCGGCCTGCAGTCGATCGTCAACAACTTCGTCTCCGGGCTCATCCTGCTCGTCGAGCGGCCGATCAAGGTGGGCGACTGGGTCTCGCTGAAAGAGGGCCAGGGATACGTCCGTCGCATTGCCGTGCGCGCAACGGAGATCGAGACGTTCGAGCGCGCGAGCCTCATCGTTCCGAACTCGGAGCTGATCACGCAGACGGTCGTCAACATGACGCACCGCAATCTGCTGGGGCGGCTCGCGATATCGGTGCGCGTTTCCTATCTCGCCGATCCCGACCACGTCATTCGCGTGCTGCAGCAGGTCGTGGATAAGAGCACGCTGATCCTGCGCCATCCCCCGCCCTTCGTGGTTCTCGACAATCTGGGTGAGAACGCGATGGACTTCAGCGTGCGTGTGTTCCTCGCCGACGTGAACCGCTCGCTCGCGGCACAGACCGAACTGCGGGCGAGCATCGTCAAGGCGCTGCGTGCGGAAGGCATCAACATTCCCTATGCCGGGGCGCTCGCGGGGCATGCCGCGATCGATACGCCCGCCGGGCGCGCCTCCATCGAGGTGGGCGTCACCCATGAGGCTGATCCGGAGGAAGTGCTGGAGGCACTGCGTGAGGCCGCAACGCGTAACGGCCTCGCCACGGAAGGCGAAGTCGACGACATCCACATCGCCTTCGAGGACATCAACGACACCGCGCTGGTGTTCTCCCTCTCCGTGCCGGTGGCCGAAGGCGTCCGCGCCGGCGAAACGCGAACCGCGCTGCGCGCCCAGGCGGTGAAAGCCCTGCGCGAGCGCGGCATCGCACTCGCGAGCCCGCAGCGCCAGGTGCGCCTGCGCGATGTGGAGGATTTGCGCGCCTTCCTTGCCAAGCGCGCCAGCGAAAAAGCCGACGAACGACGTGCCGGAGCCAGTGACCTCGAACCCGGTTCCGGCGACGGCAAACCCGGCGAGGGCGAGCCCCGCAAGTCCTGAGACCAGCCAATAAAAAAGCGCGCCCAGGGGCGCGCTTTTTCAATCTGCTTCTCTACCGCCGTAGCGAACGGCGGTGGCGCTCAATCCTCGCGATAGACCCGCTCGCGGCGCTCGTGGCGCTCCTGCGCCTCCACGGAAAGCGTAGCGATGGGGCGGGCATCGAGCCGCTTGAGGCCGATCGGCTCGCCCGTCTCCTCGCAATAGCCGTAGGAGCCATCCTCGATGCGCGCCAGCGCAGCGTCGATCTTGGCAATGAGCTTGCGCTGGCGGTCACGCGCGCGCAGCTCCAGCGCACGGTCCGTCTCGGACGTGGCGCGATCGGCGAGATCTGCGTGCTGGGTGGATTCCTCGTGCAGCCCGACGAGCGTCTCGCGCGTCTGGCGAATGATCTCGTCCTTCCACGCGAGCAGCTTCTGGCGGAAGTACATCCGCTGGCGCTCGTTCATGAAAGGCTCGTCCTCCGACGGGCGATAATCTGGAGGCAGCACTATCGACGAAGACTTGGCGCGTGCCGTCATTTTTCTCCCCGCAACTTTCTGCTTTACGACAACCTTATTGTCGCCCGACCTCTTATCACTCGCTTTTTTTTCGCTGGCTCTGGTGCTGCCGGCTTTATTGGGAGCGGGCTTGATCCCACTGGCCTTCTTGGCGGCCACCTTGCCACCGCTCGATGCCTTCACTTTGGCCGGCGCGGCACTATCGCGCTTTGCCACAGCGGAGGGTGCAGCGCGGCTCACGGGGGAGCCTTTCGCCTTCACAGGCTTCTTGGCGCTTCGCTTGCTCATCGGGCCTCCAGGAGGCTTGCAGAGACGGCCGGCCCCTCAACCGGCAGGCAACAAGCTATTTTAGGGGCCTCCTATTGGCGGCACTGCGTCCATCTGTCAAGACGTTCCGCTGCCGGAGCTAAAGGGCGGCAGGGACAACGAAAAGGTGCCCGATACAATTCGCTGAAGCCCGGGGTGCATCCCGGGGGTGCGCCGGGTCGCCTTCCCGCCCATGGGCGAGGCCGGCCGGACCAAACGGCTGTTGCGGCATAGCCCCGCGCCTGCCCCGTCTTGCCGGTGGCACGCGCCGGTCTTTAATGTCGAATCAGCCAAACGGCGCCGGTGCGCCGGTACGAAAGGACCCCATCCCCCCGATGAAGTTCGATGGAACGCGCCGCTATGTGGCGACGGACGATCTCAAGGTAGCCGTCAACGCCGCCATCACCCTCTCGCGCCCGCTGCTGATCAAGGGCGAGCCGGGCACCGGCAAGACCGCCCTCGCCATAGAGGTGGCGGAAGCCCTCGGCGTGCCCATCATCGAGTGGCATATAAAATCCACCACCAAGGCGCAGCAGGGCCTTTATGAATACGATGCCGTCTCGCGCCTGCGCGACAGCCAGCTCGGCGACGAGCGCGTGCACGACATCAGGAATTACATCAAGCGCGGCAAGCTCTGGGAAGCGTTCGCGCACGAGGGCCGTCCCGTCCTGCTGATCGACGAGATCGACAAGGCCGACATCGAGTTCCCCAACGACCTGTTGCAGGAGCTCGATCGCATGGAGTTCTTCGTCTACGAGACCGGCGAGACGGTAAAGGCGAAGAACCGCCCCATCGTCATCATCACCTCGAACAACGAGAAGGAGCTGCCGGACGCATTCCTGCGCCGCTGCTTCTTCCACTACATCAAGTTCCCCGATGCCGAGACGATGCAGCAGATCGTCGACGTGCACTTCCCGGGCCTCAAGGGGCGGCTCGTTTCGGAGGCGATGCGCATTTTCTACGAGTTGCGCGAGCTACCCGGCATCAAGAAGAAGCCCTCGACCTCGGAGCTGCTCGACTGGCTGAAGCTGCTCCTCAACGAGGACATCTCGCCCGAGGCATTGCGCGAGGCGGACAACCGCAAGGCCATTCCGCCGCTCGCGGGCGCGCTGCTGAAAAACGAGCAGGATGTCCACCTGTTCGAGCGCATCGCCTTCATGGCCCGCCGCCGCGGCGAGTAGCACCCGCCGGCGGCTGCCGCCGCCATTCGGCCTCTTGCGCTACAGCGCTCCCGCAGACCACCTCAGATGCGGTGGATGACGACGAGCTCGCGGAAGGCGTGCCACGTGGCATAGCCGAGCAGCGGCACGACCACGATCAACCCAAAGAACAGCGTCACCAGGCCGATCGCCATATGGCCGGCGATCAGCGCCGCCCAAAGGAGCATGGGCGCGAGGTTGACGCGCACGGCCTGGACACTCGTCGCCATCGCCGTCACGGCATCGACGTCCTTCGCCAGCAGGAGCGGCGCGGCGATGCTCGACAGGGTGAACACCATGGCGGCCAGAACGGCTCCACAGATCGTCCCGGCGAACAGCAGCGCAAGGCCCGCATTCGTGAAGAGAAGCGTATGCACGAACTGGGTCGGATCCGGCACCGCTGTCTCCCCGAGAAAAAGGGAGAGCAACAGGAAAGCCAACTCGATCCAGGCGAAGAAACCCAGGAACAGCGCCACGCCGAACAGCCCGAGCCGGCCCGTTGCGGGCGCGACCCCCGAAATAACCGTGCCGAGCGTGACGGGCTGCCCCTTTTCCAGAAGGCGGCTCACTTCATAGAGACCCGCCGCGAGCAGCGGCGCAATCAGCACGAAGCCCCCGGCGAATATGGGGATCAGCGCGATCATCTCCAGCCGGTTGAGCGTGGTGACCAGCAGCCAGCCTCCGAGCGTGAAAACGATTCCGTATGCGAGGCTCATGAGGGGCACCGCGCGCAGATCGCGCCAGCCGGCGGCAAGCCATTCCCACGGGGAATCGAGTGTCACCCGCCGCACCGCAAAGCCGACCTGCCCATAGGTCGCTAGTCTCGTATCCGGCGCCTGCGAGCGGTCTTGCCCATGCATGGCGGAGGTCCCCTTTTATGTTTCCCTCGACAGCGTCCGGGCCGCGGTTTTGTAACGTACCCTGATCTATGTCGTTACATAGCTTGATCTGCGTCGCCCCGCAGCTGCCGAATTTGCTGCGTCGCGATCTCGATGCCTGACCGCGATTGGAATAGTGCACGGGAAAGAGCGCCCGGGGCCGCATCCGCACCGGGCGGATCGATGAGCGAACCCGCAGCAGGAGCCCCGCCGGCGACCGGCGGCTCCGTAAAAGCCGATTAGCTGCGCCCTTCAATATTACACATTGGCAAGCTGGCATCGCGCTGCCCCGGCCAACATGAACGCGACCTGTCATTCGGCTTCAGTGATCGTTCAAAGACACTGGCTAAACTTGAGGAAAATCACCACGAAGCAGGTGGAGGCTCCATGTCCGAATTCATTCGCAGCGGCCTGATCATCCTCATGGGAATGACGGTGATGGTCGCCGGCATACTCGTCATCTTTTACGGCTGACACGGCCACCGGCGTGCCGGCGACTTGCCGACGCGAACACTTCGCACTAGCTAAGGGGGCTCTGTGAGGTCCCCTTGCCGACGTCCGAGCCACCTTCCGCGTCCGACACCGCGTCCTCGCCGGCCTGGCACCATGCCGCCGGCGCCATGCTCACCGATATGATGACGCCGACGCTGCGTCTCGGCGTGACCGGCCTTTCGCGGGCCGGCAAGACGATCTTCATCACCGCGCTGATCCGCAGCCTCGTCTCGGGCGGTCGCCTTCCCTTCTTTCTGCCCGAAGCGGAGGGACGCATCGAGCGCGCTTACCTCGAGCCGCAGCCCGACGATGCGGTGCCGCGCTTCGACTACGAAGGCCACCTCGCGGCACTGTCGCGCGATCCGCCCGACTGGCCGGAAAGCACGCGGCGGCTCAGCCAGCTCCGCGTCACCATCGAATACCGCTCGGAAAGTGCGCTGCGCCGCGCGTTCGGCATCTCGCGCCTGCACCTCGACGTGGTCGACTATCCCGGCGAGTGGCTCGTCGATCTGCCGCTCCTCAACATGAGCTACGATGCCTGGTGCGCCGAGGCTGTTGCGCAGGCGGCCGCGCCGCGCCGGCAGGCGCACTCCACCGCGTGGCGCACATTCCTCGAGACCGCCGATCCGAACGCGCCGCAGGACGAGCAGATCGCGCTCAGGGGCGCGCAGCTCTTCGGCGATTACCTCCGTGCCGCCCGCGCCGACGACCACGTGCTGCACACGACGGGACCGGGACGTTTTCTTCTGCCCGGTGATCTCGAAGGCTCGCCCCTGCTCACCTTCTGCCCACTCGCGCTCGGCGGCGACGGCTACGGCCGTGGCTCGCTCGCCGCGATGATGGCGCGACGCTTCGAGAGCTATAAGACCCATGTCGTGAAGCCGTTCTTCCGCGATCACTTCAGCCGTCTCGACCGGCAGATCGTGCTCGTCGACGTGCTGGGTCCGCTGAACGAAGGCGGCGATGCCATCGTCGATCTGGAGCAAGCTCTCGAAGCGGTGCTGAGCGTGTTTCGCACTGGCTCGGGCAACTGGTTCAGCGCGCTGTTCACCCGCCGCATCGACAAGCTCCTGTTCGCCGCCACCAAGGCCGACCATATTCACTCGTCGAGCCACGACCGCCTGGAGGCCATCCTGCGTGTCATCACCGACCGCGCCATGGGCCGGGCGGCAGAGACCGGCGCCGAGGTCGGCGTTCAGGCCCTCGCCGCATTGCGGGCGACGCGCGAAGCGGAAGCAAAGGTCGACGGCGAGCTGCTGCCCTGCATCGTCGGCGTTCCGATGCCGGGCGAGCGGATCGGCGGCAAAGTTTTCGACGGCCGCGCGGAAGCCGCAGTGTTTCCGGGCGACCTCCCCGCAAATCCGCGCGATGCCTTGAAGCGCGACGCCGCTCCCGCCGGACTGCACTTCGTACGCTTCCGCCCGCCGCGGCTGCTGCCACCGGGCATCGACGGTGAATCGCCGCCGCTGCCCAACATCCGCCTCGACCGCGCCCTCGACTTCTTACTCTCGGACTGGCTCGCATGACGTCAGATACCGATAACCGGCGCCCGCGCGCCTTCGACCCGACGGATCCGGCGCTGCGCACGGTCTCCGAGGTGGAGCCGCCGGCCGCCGAGGCTCCCACATCGTCGCGCGCGCGGCGTGGGCGGCAGGCTCCAAAGCCCACGAGCGTTCGGCCCACCGCCGGCCACATCAAGCGCGGCATTCGCTGGGGCTCGATGCTGCTCTCCGGCATCGCCGGCCTGATCGCGCTGGCAACGACGCTCTGGTTCACGCGCTATGTAGAGATCGCCCTCGCGCGCCAGGATTGGGTCGGCTGGATCGCATTCGCGCTTCTCTGCCTCGTCGGCATCTCGGCGCTCGTGCTCATCCTGCGCGAGATCATCGGCATGTTTCGCCTCGCGCGCCTCGGCGCCCTGCGCCAGGAGGTGACGCACGCGCTGCACGATAAAGATCCCGCCGCGGAGCGCCGCGCCATCGGTCACCTCAAGCGCATCCTCTCGGGCCGCGCCGATATGAAATGGCCGCTTGCCCGCTTCACCGAACATGAGCGCGCAGTGATGACGGCGGGGGATCTTCTCTCCCTCGCCGACCGCGAGCTGATGATGCCCCTCGATCAGGAAGCGCGGCGCACGGTGCTCGCCACCGCAAAACGCATCGGCATGGTGACGGCGATCAGCCCGATGCCGTGGATCGCAATGCTCTACGTGATGATCGAGAACCTGCGCATGCTGCGCGCCATCGCCGGGTTGTATGGCGGTCGCCCAGGTCCGCTCGGTGCATTGCGGCTTGCGCGCCTCGTCGTCGGGCACATCATCGCGACGGGCGGCGTCGCGTTCACCGACGATCTCCTCGGGCAATTCTTAGGTCAGGATCTCTTGCGCCGCTTGTCGCGGCGGCTTGGGGAAGGTGCGTTCAACGGTGCGCTCACCGCCCGCGTCGGTGCGGCGGCGGTCGAGGTCTGCCGTCCGCTGCCCTTCATCTCCGCGCCACCGGTGCGGGCGCGGGACATGCTGGCGGAAGCCTTCCGTCGTAACGCGACCTCAACCAGGGATGCGGGCTAGCGACTGCATCGCTTACCTCACTTCGCCCGCGAAGCGGGCCAGGGCGCAACGCGCCCCGCGCCGTTGGCGCGGCCATCAGCTCGCACCACGAGGGCCGCAAGAAAAGCTTCTCTCAGCTCGTGTCAGCCAGCTCCAACCAGCTCGGGCTTGCCTTTACTTCATCCGCGAAGCGGGAGCTTAACTTCGCACGCGAAGCGGGCAAGGGCGCAACGCGCCCCGCGCCGTTGGCGCGGCCATCAGCTCGCGCTAGGCCGGCTCGCAAGCAAAACTTCTCTCAGCTCGTGTCAGCTCAAATCAAGCCGCGCGCGTGATCTCGACCACGTTCGAAGCCGCGAGGGACCGGCCCGCGATGTGGTCGGCCCACTCCCCGCTCGCCCGCCGAGCACTCTCCACGATAGCGGGCTCGTTGCGGCAGTCCCGCGTCGAAAGCAGCGCACGGAACGGGCGCGCCGCGCGGCGCGACGTGAGCCAGCTCATGGGCGCGGAAAGCACGAGGCCGACGATGACGGGTGACATCCACGCCAGCACGAGCGCCGAAGCCTCGTAGCACGCGATGCCCATCACCACACCGATCAACATATGCCAGCGGTGGTAGCGCACGGCCTCGGAGAACGGGATGCCCTCGCCGTCGCGGCTCTGCGAGCGCCAACCGGAATCGAGCCCGAGCAGCACCTGAAACACCGCGACTGTCTGCGTCACCATCAGGATCGGCGATAGCAGGATGGAGAAGAGCGTTTCCGTCAGCACCCCGAACACGGCGCGCGTAACGCCGAGGTGCTCGCGGGCCTGGCGCACCCGTTTGATTTCGAGCGCGAGCCCAAGGAACTTCGGCATCAGCACGATGGCCATGGTGGCGAAGAAGAGCCGCAAGGCCGCGCCGGGATCCGTCACCGGCCAGACGGGGAAGAGCGTCTTCTCGTCGATGAAATAGCTCGGGATCATCTGCTGGCCCTGCAGGGCGAGCACGATACCGACCACCAGCGAGGACGCCCAGACGAGCGACATCAGATAGGACGTGGCGCCCATCAACAGATGCAAGCGGCCCATCGTGGTGATGTTCGACGTGAAGACGATGCCGAGGTGCTGCAGGTTGCCCTGCGCCCAGCGCCGGTCGCGGGCGACGACGTCGGGCAGCGTGGGCGGCTGGCCTTCGTAGCTGCCCTCGACGGTCGGCACCATGTGCACGCCCCAATCCGCCTTGGCGAGCAGAACCGCCTCGACGAAGTCGTGGCTCTGAATGTCGCCGCCGAACGGCGCGCGGCCGGGTAGCGTCGGCAGGCCGGCCGCCGAGGCGAACGCCACCGTGCGGATGATGGCGTTATGGCCCCAGTAGTTGCCCTGGTCGCGGTGCCAGAAGGCGAGCCCCGCGGCAACGAGCGGCCCGTACACGTTCGAAGCGAACTGGGTGAGATACTGCAGTAGCGTCGTCGCGCCGGTGAGGCGGGGCACCGTCTGAATGAGACCCGCGGTCTCGTCCCGCTGCATCGCGAGGGCAAGGCGCACGAGCGTCGTCCCCGACATGACGCTGTCGCCGTCGAGGATGACGAAGTGCTCGTACGCGCCGCCGAAGCGGCGCACCCAGTCCTTGATGTTCCCGGCCTTGCGTCCGCGGTTCTCGCGCCGGCGCCGGTAATTGACCGGAATGATGTCTTTCAGCCGATGACGCAGTGCGCGGTAGGCACTTTCCTCGGCCGCGCCCACGCCGGTGCCGGTCTCGTCGCGCGTGTCGGAAACAATAAAGACATCGAAGGCGCCGGCGGTGCCCAGCGATTCCAATTCCAGCGCGATCGCCTGCACTGTGCCCGCGATGCGCGCCGGGTCCTCGTGATAGACAGGAAACAGCAACGCCGTGCGCGTTGTCAGCGCAGCCCCAGGTAGCGGCAGGTCGATCGTATCGGCCTTTTCCCCACCGAAGAGCGGAATGAAGCCCAGCGCCGCGTTGAGCGAGCCGAGTGCGATCCAGCCGAACGCAATCGTCGACAGGATGAGAAAGAGGAACTGGAGCGGCGTTGCCTGCTCGACGGCCAGCACCCGATAGAGCTCGTGTGCGAACGCGGCCGTGAGCAGCAGCGCGCCGGTGAAAACCGCAGCCCGCGGAATCCAGTAGCCTTTACGGCGGCGGGGCTTGGCTCCGCGCGCCTTGAAATCGTGATCGGGCATTTCGAGCGGAGATTCCGCCGGCAGCAGATCCGGGCTGCTTGCATCCGGTATGCGGCCGATCTTGTCTGCGGCCACAGGGATGTCGCTCATGATTTGGTCCATCGATAGAGCCACGTCTCGGAAATCTGTTGATCCCCAAGCCTCAAGGCCAAACGAAGCTCACACAATTCGGTTCCACCCGGATCGAGCTCGAAGCTCACGCGCACACCATTGACTTCCGGGTTGTCGTGCACGGAAACGTCCAAGATCGTGCCGGGGTTGGCGGTGACGACCGCAACCGGCACTTGCTGTTTGCCACTCACCGCAGGACCGGCGAAGTCGACGACGAACTTGGTCGTCTCCTCCCGCTTGCCCCGGCCGACACGCGTCGCAACCGTCGAAGCCCCACTCCATGCGATCGGCAAGGTGTTGGTCCAGAACATGCGGTAGCCGAACGAGAACGGCACACCCGCATCGAGGCTCTTCGCCGGCTTCCAATAGGCGACGATGTTGTCGTGAATTTCCTCACCCGTGGGAATCTCGATCAACTCGACGTAGCCAGAGCCCCACGTGCCTTTGGGCTCGATCCAGACCGTGGGGCGCTTTTCATATCGCGCCTCGAGGTCTTCGAAGGAATGGAACGAGCGCGCGCGCTGGCACAGCCCGAAGCCCTTCACGTTCTTATCCAGGAAGGCGCTGGTCTGTAGCGTCCGCGGGTTGGTGAGCGGCCGCCAGATGCACTCGTTGTTGCCGTTGAGGATGGCGAGCCCGTCGCTGTCGTGGACGGCGGGTCGGAAGTCGTCATCGATACGGTGGTGGCCAGGACCGTGCAGATACATGCTCGTGAGCGGTCCGAGGCCGACATGCTTCAGCGGCCGGCGCGGGAAGATCGTCGCCTCCACGTCGATGACGGTCGCTTCGCCGGGCTCCGCCTTGAAGCGATAGGCGCCGGTGACGGATTCGCTATCCAGCAGCGCGTGGACGGTGATGGCGCGCTCACCGGGTGCGGGGCGCTCGATCCAGAAGGAACGGAACAGCGGGAACTCTTCGCCGCCCGGACGGGCGGTATTGACGGCGAGGCCCCGCGCCGACAGGCCATAGAGATGTCCGCGGCCCACGGCGCGGAAGTAGCTCGCGCCCTGGAACACGACATACTCGTCGAAGTAATCGGGGCGATTGATCGGCCCGTGCACACGGAAACCGGAGAAACCGTAGGGTGCAGCCGGATCGGCATCCTTGATGAGCGGCCCGATGGAGAACAGGTTTCCATCGGCCTTCAGACGCCGCGCCATGCCGTCATTGACGAGCCAGATCTCTACCGGCGTGGTGTAAAGCCAGCCCATCGGGAGAAGTTGCAGCTCGAAATCGATCGCCTCGCCGCGCCAGATGGCCTGGTCGGTGCGGAACCGCACGTCGCGGAACTGGTCGTAGGAGAGCTGGCTGAACGCCTTCGGTAGAGTGAGTGACGGGCTATCGAAGTCGCTCTGCGCAAGATCCCGCGCCAGGTTCTTGACGAGATCGCCGGTGAAAGCCGCCGTCGCGTCGATCGCCGGTTCGGCCATCGCCGGGGACGTCCCGTTCACACGCATGCCGAGACCGAGCACCGCTGCCAGTGCACTCGCCGACATCAGGACCGATCGCCGGTCCACCCGCGTCGCTTCCATATATTCCGTCTGCTTTCCGTGCTCTGTGGCGCCCTTGCCGACGGTAACGCACACCGCATCCTTAGCGTTCACCCCTGCCCAAGCGTCGCGCCAAGAATATGTCCTGGCGCGAGGGTACTTTGCAGCGGCTTAACAAGCCCGGTGTGGTGTTTCCTTCCGGCGGCGGGTCTTCGCCTTGCTCTCCGCGCCGCGTGGGATCTTTCCCAGGCGCGAATACGCATCGGCGCTACATTCTGCGCTGCAGCACGTTAATGTAGCCACAGTATTTGGGCAAGCGAGTGACAGGCTGCGGGAAGCGTTCAGCACCCCCGTGCGACGCCGCGGCGCATCCCCGGCCACGCCCACAAAGTTCGCACCCCTCGCCTCCAGGTTTGCCGTCGATCGATAGCGAGACGGCAGGCTAGACCGGAGCACGGCCAGGATGCGGCGGCATCTCTCTGCATAGCGGCGCTCGGCGAGCCGGCTGGGGGGAAATGCCATGGTTGAAGGAAGGCGGCAGCCTATCGAGGCGGCGCTGCCGACCCAAACTAGTGTCGATCTCGCCCGGCAGTCTCTTCGCCGCCCGACCGCCGTTTCACAGCGGCGGCCCCGGATCTACCGCTGCGCGTCCATTCGAATGGGGCGATAGCTATAGGAGGCGATTTCCGCCGCCTCTCCTCTATCCATCCTACGTCCTCAATCCGCAGTGTTCTCTTCGGTGGCCCACGGGAGCTTCCGTCGCCGGGCACACTTTCGGCCCAGCTCGCGCTCCTCTCACCTGAAGCTTCTCTCCGCTGTCCCAACTCCCTTCCGAAACTCCGAGGACAGGGAATTCTTCCCATTTTCCAGAAGCCGACGCGTGAAGGCTTGGCCAGGGGCTGCGGTCGCGGCACGCTCTTGCGCAGCGTGGCGAAACGAACATACGGCAATCTCCGCTGGGGGTAACTTGGCCAACACGATACCGCCGCAATTGGAAAAACACCCACCTTTTCAAGCAACTAAGGCGTGTTTCGCTCACGTTGCTTTCGGGACACAAGGATGGTGGATTCCGCGGCTTTCAGCGCCCAGACCGTTCCCTACGTCGTCAATCTCTGCTTAATGTTTCACCCCGAGCGGTGATTCGGTCCGGTTGGCCGCCACCGTGCAAGTGAACAAGGTTGCGTTGGGTTTCGTAGGGAGTAGGCGGCACTTGTGCGTGGCGTCGCCATCAAAAAGTAAGCAGACGGGAGTAGGTCAATGAGAAAGAATAGTCTAGGCGCCCTGGTGGCAGCAGGCCTGCTGGCTGGCGGTTTTTCCGCCGGTAGCGCCTCCGCCGCCGACTTGGGGGGCAATTGCTGCGCCGATCTCGAGGAGCGCATCGCCGAGCTCGAGGCCACCACCGCCCGCAAGGGCAACCGCAAAGTCTCGCTCACCGTTTCCGGCTGGGTTGGCGAGCAGGTCATGTGGTGGGACGACGGACGTGAGTCCAACACTTATGTCGTTGGCCTTGGTTCCACGCTGTCTTCGCACTTCAAATTCACCGGCCAGGCCACGATCTCTCCCGGCTGGTACGCCGGTTACGTGATCCATGTCGAGGCGATCTCCAGCGACTCGCTGACGATCAACCAGCACAACTCTGTCGGCCCGGCAGCTCTGTCTAACGGCGGCTTCGGCGGCTACCAGACGCAGCTCCTGCAGTCGTTCTGGTTCATCAAGAGCGATCACCTCGGTAAGGTGTCGGTCGGTCTGCAGTCGCAGGCTTCGGACAACACCGCCATCCTCGTTGACGGCTCTGGCTCGCTCGTCCCCGCCAACTGGGTGGCGTTCGAGTACGGCGGGTTCTTCCTGCGCGATAAGAACACTGGCAGGCTCTTTGATGGCACGGGCGGCAACCCACTCGCCAGACTTGGCATGAACAGCCGCTGCGTCGGCGGCGGCGCGGTCGGTGACTGCAACGGCGCTACGCAGCACGTCGTCCGCTACGACTCGCCCACCTTCGGCGGCTTCTCGGTCTCTGCCTCCTGGGGTGAGGACGACATGTGGGATGTTGCCGCTCGCTACGCGGGTGAGCACGCCGGCTTCAAGGTTGCCGTCGCCGCTGCCTACAACGAGATCAGCGGAACCAATCTCGCGAATACCGGTGACACCTTCCAGTACTTCCAGATCGGTGGCTACATCGAGCACGTGCCGACCGGCCTCTTCGCCTACGGCGCCTACGGTCACAACCAGTCTGACCTGCTGTCCGGCGACAGCGACACCTACTACGTCAAGGCCGGTCTGCGTGAGCGCTGGACCCCGCTCGGCCACACCGTTCTCTATGGTGAGTACGAGCAGTCCAAGGGCGACGGCGGCTTCTCGCTCTCCAGCACCGTCTTTAATGGCGACTTTGTCGGCAGCAGCTCCAAGATGCAGCTGTGGGGTCTCGGTGTTGTCCAGGAGATCGACGCCGCCGCCATGTCGCTCTGGGTGTCCTACCGCCACATCAGCCAGGACGATTCGCTCGCAAACGGCGCTGGCATTGACTTCGAAGACTTCCAGTACGTGAAGGCCGGCGCACTCATCAACTTCTGAGCCACCGACACTCACCTGAAGATAGCGGAAGCCGCCCAACCGGGCGGCTTCTTGCTTTTGCGCCACCGCGATCGCTCCCCCGATCTCAATCCGATCCAATCGGCGTCGCGGGCACTACCAGCGCGCAATGGCAGGTTGCTCTTGCTTACCGCGACCAGAATAGGCCGCCCTACCTCAGGCAGAATACGCCGCCGACGACTTAGAGACGCCCGGCTTGCATCTACGTTAAACGGCCGCTCTTGACCGTATTAACGTAGAGCTGGGTGCCGGGAAGCCGCGCGAGGACGCGAGGCCGCGTACCCTCGTCCATGAGCGCGAAAGCCGTAGAGAGCCCATCGGCCAGTGCCGCGGTGGACGTGACCACACTCAGATTGGTCGCGGGCTTGGCGCACCGGCCCGTTGCCGGGTTGAAGAGGTGATTGCAGCGGCCGTCTGCATTGAACTGAAACCCGTTGGCGCCCGTGGTGGCGACGGCCTTGTCGACGAGATCGAATGTGCGCGGCGGCTTCGCCGTCTCTATGGCCACTTGCCATGCGCCGCCGTCGGGACGATGGCCGACGGTGCGAATCTCGCCCATGTCGACCAGCGAGCTGGCTATTCCTTCCCGACGCAGGAGATCCACGACGCGGTCGGTGATGTAGCCCTGCGCGATTCCGTTGAGTGTCAGCCCCATACCGCGGTGTGCGAGCACGACGCGGTCACGATTGAAGCTGACGTTCGACCAGCCGACGAGCTTCACAGCCGCAGCGAGCGCCTCCGGTGACGGTCCCGCGGGGTCGGCGTCAGGGGCGGCGAAGTGATCGGCATAGCACCGCCACAGGGGCTGGACAGTCGGGTCGAACGCACCATCCGTCGCGCGCCAAACGTCATCGCATACACGGAAAAGCTCGACGAGCTCCACGGGAGGCGCGGCGAGAACACCATGACGGTTGAGCTCGGCGAGCGCCGTGTCGTCGCGGTAGATGCTGAAGATCGCTTCGAGGCGGCGGGCTTCCGCGACGGCGCGGCGTAACAGCTCCTCGCCCGCGCGGCGGTCGGGATGGCTGAGGCGGAGGGTTGCGACGGCACCAAGCATGACGCCGGTCCATTCGATCAGCGGTTCGGCGCCTCGGCGCGGCGAGGCCCCCAGCGGCACGAGCGCGGCGCCGCCCATGGCAGCGCAGAGGGCGATAACTTTCCGTCGATCGAGGGATGTCCGCATAGCTTTTCCTAGAGCATTTTCCGACGAAGTGGATGCCGGTTCGTCGCGAGAAAATGCGACCAATCAAAACCTGGAGCGTCCGATCCGATTCCATCGGAAGGCGCTTTAGTGCTCGCCACCCGCGCCATGACTGTGCGGGTTTGCGGTATCGGTGTTTTCGGGCGCGGGCTCCGAACTCAAGACGTAGTCCTTCGGGACATCGGCAAAAGCGACGATCCGGCCGCCGTTTTCCGCCACGAACTTCTCCGCGTCGGCGCGGCTTGAAAATGGGACCGTCTCGGGCGCGCCCATGCCGCCCTGTTTGCGGCTGTCGATGACGAACAGCGCGCTGCGGGCTTCGATCCAGTTATCGGCGCCTGGATGCTCCCAGCTCGGCGCCTTGCCCATATCGGACACGTAGATGGCGCGGATGTCCTTCGCCTCCTCGTCGAGCATCGTATAGGAGAACGCATCGCGCGCGGAGGAGAACCAGACCGGCACCTTCTGGCTCGCCAGGATGATCTGCCCTTTGGGGCCCGTGTGCTCCATGAGATCCATGCCGCAGTAATGGCCGATGGCCTCCGACGTGAGCGTCTGGGGCGGCGGCGTCTCGGTGGCCTTCTCCGCATCGCAGCCGGCCACCAAGAAGACGGCGAAGAGGAGCGCGACGAAGGACGGTATGCTCTTCATAACTCCCTCCTGGAAAATATCATGGCGGCGAACGCGAGCGGCACGAGCGTCCAGGCCGCGAGTGCCCCCAGCAGAAGCGCAGGGCTCAGGGTAACCGTTCCGGCGAGGCCGGACATGCCCGAGAAGCTGCTGACGTTCGCGGTCCCGGCGAGATTCAAAAGGCGATAGACGTCGGTGGGGTTGAGGAGCAGCAGGCCGCTGAGCGCCGTCGACGAGATCAACCGGCCCTGATCCACCACGAGCACGCCGAGAAGCCCCATGTCGAACACGATGACGAGCAGCAGCCAAACGCCGATGGCGATGCCGGCCGCGGTTGCGCGCTCGCGCACGAGCACGCTGACGAGATAGCCGATGGCGATAAAGGCGGCGCCCAGCAAGATCGAGGTGCCGATCATAGCGGCGAACGCGATCCAGCTTTGCCCGCTGATCGTCGACCCCGTCGCGGAGAGCGTCACCGCCGCGGTGCCGTACCCGAGCACGGTCGCAAACGCGAGTATCGCCAAATGGCCCGCAAACTTGCCGAGGAGCACCTGCCCGCGGCTCACCGGATAGCTGAGAAGGAGAAGCATGGTTCCCCGCTCCGTCTCGCCGACGATAGCGTCGTGCGATATCAGGAGCGCAAGCAGCGGCACCAGGAAAATTGTCAGGCTCGACAGGCTGACGATCACGACGTCGAGGGTGCGCGCACCGACGGTTCCGACCGGCGCGCTGCCGAGGAACGTCAACGACAGAGCAAGGGCGGCGAGCAGTGCCGTCATCAGGAGAACCCATCGATTGCGCAGGCTCTCTTGAATTTCCTTCGCGGCAATCAGGTAGATGTTTCTCATGCCGCGCCTCCACGCAGGAAGTGGGCGTACAGCTCGTCGAGGGACGGCGGAATGACATCGATATCGTCGATGAGGTCGCCGGCGGCAGCGGCGCGGCGCAGTACCTCGATCTTCTGGGCGGGCGTGACGTCGAACTCGGCGCGATGGCCGTTGAACGTGCCCGTCGTTGCCGCCGCTCCCATCACCTCGCGCAGCTTTTCCGTACCGCCTTGGGTGACGGAAAAACGGATCCTCGCCGGCAGCTTGGCAATGCGTCGCAGCTCATCAAGCGTGCCATCGGCCACGAGGCGGCTGCGGCTGATGATGATAACGCGTTCGGTGCGCTCCTCGAGCTCGGTGAGCACATGGGAGGACAGCACGACCGTCGTGCCGCGAGCGCGAAGCTCGCCGATGATCTCGTAGAACTCCATGCGCAGGCCGGGATCGAGACCCGTGGTCGGCTCGTCGAGCAGCAGCAGCCGGGGCGAGCCGATGAGCGCCTGTGCCAGGCCGAGGCGCTGGCGCATGCCTTTCGAATAGGTGCCGATCCGCCGATCCGCGGCTTTGGCCAATCCCACGCGGTCGAGCAACGGCCCGGTGCAGTCCACAGGCTCCGCCTTGAGGCGCGCGTAGAACGCCAGGACCTCCCGCCCCGTCAGCGCAGTATTGAAGGAGACGCTCTCCGGCAGATAGCCGAGCTTGCGGCGGGCTTCCGTGCTGCCCGCTGCGGGATCCTCTCCGAGGACGCGGATATTGCCTTCGTTCGGGCGCAGAAGGCCGAGCATCAGCTTGATGAGCGTCGTCTTGCCCGCACCGTTGTGGCCAACGAGAGCGACCGTCTGGCCCGGCTGGAGCGCGAACGATATGTCGCGCACGCCATCGACCGCGCCGTAGCGCTTCGTGACGTGCGAAATCTCGACCAGGGACGTCACTGCGACCTCGCGCTTCCATCGGAGCTTGGAACGACGGCCGGTGCCATCAGCGGACGGCTGTCGACGACACCGCCGGGCAGCAATGCTGGAAACTGCGCCTGCGCCCAGCGGATGATCTGCATCGCGGGGCTGTTGACGAGCACCTTTGCCTGCGGCGCAGTCCAAAGCACTTTATCGATGATGTCGTTGGGCCGGTACGCCGTATCGGCGATGCCATCGCCGTTGAGGTCGAAAGCCGGGTTGTCGCTCCAGAAGTTGCCGCGACCGTCCTTCGACCAATCGAGATACCGCGTGCCGACATACTTCACCTGGTTGCGATTTTGAACGAACGCGTTGCCGGTGATCTCGTTACCCTCCGATCCGGCGGTGAAGTGCACGCCGATGTCGCATCCCTCGAACCAGTTGTTGCGGAACTTGTTCTTGTTTGCGTTGTAGATGAAGACGCACTTCTCCGGCGCATTCCGAAATCCTGAAGTTTCCGTCGAGGAGGCTTCTTCCGCCGCGGGGAGGCCATGCTCGCGCGCATCGCCCTTGCTGCCGCGGAAGCCTCTCGTCACCCAGCGGATGGCCGGCAGCATACGCCCTTTGACCGTGTTGCCCGTAATCTCGGAGTTGTTGGCGAAGTTGAACAGAAAGCCGTGGTTGAGATCGCCGTCCGAGACGTTGTTCCGCACGCGAAGGCGGTGCGAGAACATGATGGCGAAACCCACGGTATTGCCGGTAGAGACGTTGTCTGCGATTTCGCTGTCGTCGGTGTACATGTAGTGAACGGCGAAGCGGAGCTTGCTAAAGCGGTTGCCGCGGAACACGTTCCGCTTGCTTGCAACGGAAAAGATGCCGTCGCGGCCAAAGCTGATGTCGTTATCTTCGACGCGCGCACCGGACGCGCTCCACACCGAGATGCCGTTGCCCGCCTCGTTGAGCCGCCCTTCCTCGATGCCGATGATCACATTGCCGCGCGCGAGCGAGTTCTCGGCGCCATGCAGATAAATGCCGTAGAGATTACCCTCCAGCCGGTTACCTTCGACGACGGCGCCGGCCGCGCCCTTCTTGACGAATATGCCGGCGTCCATAGTTCCGAGATCGCGGCCGGAGCCGCGTATCGTGAGACCGCGTACGATGCCGCCCGGCCCGGAAATGGTCACCACGCTGCCCTGCCCCGGCCCTTCGACGACGGCGCCGGGCTCACCTTCGAGGGTGACATTGGCGCCGACCTGGACCGGTCCGCGATGGATGCCGCGCGCAAGAACCACAACGTCACCCGCAGCCGCGCGGTCGAGCGCAGGCTGTGCTGCGCTCCCCGGCGGCACGGTCACGCGCTCGGCGAGCGCCGGCGTGGCGAGGAGGGCCGCCAAAGCGGCAGCCCCCCGGATTGTCCGTGCGCGTAGGTTCACCACGTCCACCTCAGGTTAGGTGCCCTGCGGCTCGACCAGCATCCGGCCCTGCATCTCCATATGCATGGCGTGGCAGAACCAGCTGCAATAGTACCAGTGCACGCCGGCCTTATCGGCTCTGAACGTCACCGACGAAGTTTGCTGCGGGCTGATCTCCATGTTGACGCCGTAGTTCACGATGCAGAAGCCGTGCGTCAGATCCTCCACGTCGTCGACGTTGGTGACGCAGACGGTCACCTCGTCACCCTGCTTGACGGTGAACTTGTCGAGACCGTAGGCGGGGGCCGCCGAGGTCATGTAGACGCGCACCTTGTTGCCGTCGCGGATGACCTTGTTGTCCTCCTCCAGCTTGATGCCGTCGGCGGCGGCCTGCTTCACGGTATCGGCGAAGAACGGGTCGTCCCGCTTCCACACATGCAGCGGATTGATCTTCGAGCGATGCACGATGGTCGCATCGTGCGGCTCGGCGAAAGACGGCCCGTCGTGGACGATCACCATCTGGTCGCCGGAGATGTCGATGAGCTGGTCGTTCTCTGGCTTCAGCGGACCGACATTGAGGAACCGGTCCTTCGAGAACTTGTTCAGCGAGATCAGCCACTTTCCGTCGGCTTCCTTCGTCTGCCCCATGGACGAGTGGTTGTGGCCCGGCTGGTACTGAACGTCGAGCTTCTGCAGGATCGGGTTCACCGCCTCACCCTTGTGGGCGCGCTTTGCCAGATCGATGTTCCACTTCACCACCTGGCTATCGAGGAACAACGTCGTATAGGCGTTGCCTTTGCCGTCGTAGGCGGTGTGGAGCGGTCCGAGACCCAACTCGGGCTCGGCCACCACGACGTCGCGAGGCTGAATCTTGTCGTCGAACAGATCCGGAAGCTTACGCGCGTCGAAGACGGTGCACGTCGGCGAGAGCTTTCCGTTGGCGATGAAGTGAATGCCGTCCGGCGCCGTGTTGATGCCGTGCGGGCTGTTCGCAACCGGCACGTAGCGCGTGTAGGGCGAGCCATGGCGGCCATCGAGAACCGGCACGCCGCCGATCTTCTGGTAATCGCCCTTCTTGACCGCTTCCTCGATGCGCTTCAGGTCGAAGATGACGACCCAGTCCTGCTCCTTGGCCATCATCTCCGCGAGGGTCACACCCTCTTCCGAGTTGTAGCAGGTGGACCAGGCGTATTTGCCCTGATAGTCGCAATCCACGTTGTCGAGGTTGCCATCGACGCGGATCTGCCAAGCGACCTCCATCGTCTCGCCGTCAACGGCCGTGAACAGCGACATGTATTTCGTCGGATCGTCGAGCACTGTGCCGTCGTTCGGCACCGGCACGCGATCCTCGCCGTTGCAGAAAACGTAGCCGGTCTTCGGATACTTCTGTACGCGCAGACCATGCACCGTCGACTGGTTCGGCAGCTGAATGATCTTGTCGCATTTCATGACGTCGAGCCGGATGCGGCACACGCGCGTGTTGGCCTTGTCGTTGGCATACACGTAGCGGCCGTCATAGGTGCCGTCGGTGAATGACAGATGCGGATGGTGCAAGTCGCCATTGACATAGCTGCCGCCGCGGGTCTTCAGAAACTCGCGCGACTCCGGCGTCAGGTGTTCGGTCAGCACCTTGAGGCTTTCATTCGTCTGGCCCCAACCGGTGGCGCTGCAGCGGTTGAACACCGGAACCCGCATCAGCTCGCGCATCGAGGGCAGACCGAGAATCCGCATCTCCCCGCTCTGTCCGCTCGACGTGAATACATAGTATTCGTCGAGCTCGCCGGGAGCGACCGAGGCATGGCCCGCCGCGCTGCTGGCGGCGGCCGCAGCCGTCGGAACGGCCGTATCGACGAGACCGGCGATACTCAACCCACCCGCAGCACCGACGACGCCCGCCGTAGCAGCCGCGGCGGTCGTCCGATTGAGCATGTCACGCCGCGTCAGGGTCGGCTTTTTCTGCTCGTCATCGTGCATGAGAACCTCCTGTAGAACTCTTCTTTGCTTGGCGAAATTTCGCCGGTTCGTGAATGACCTTGCCGAAGTAGGTGATGAGCGGGCGATTGGGCTCCGGTAGCGTGCCTTCCGGGCTCGGCGATAGAGCGTCGCGCTTCTCGCGCTTCAGCCGTATCTGGATCATGTGCGGGCACCGGTGATCGTCCCAGTAGAGCTCCTGGCAGTGCATGCAGTAGATGCACTCGTTGACGTTGATGCGCCCGTTCGGGTGGATCGACTGCACCGGGCATTCGTTTGCGCAACGCTGGCAGGGAGAGCCGCATTCGGGCCAGCGCCGAAGCCACTCGAACATCCGCAGCCGACCCGGAATGGCCAGCGCCGCTCCGAGCGGGCACAGGTAGCGGCAGAAGAAACGCTCGATGAAGAGCCCGGCAGTGAGAAGCGCCAGCGCGAACACCACGAATGGCCAGTCGCGCACGAATTTCAGGATGATCGCCGTCTTGAACGGTTCGACCTCGGCGAGATGCTCGGCCGCCGAGAATGAATAGAGCGACATGCCGAAGAGCCCGAGAAAGATCACGTACTTGATCGGCCACAGGCGCTCATGCAGATCCCAGGCGACGCGGAACTGCGGCACGCCGAGTGCCTTGGCGATCGAGTTCGTCAACTCCTGCAGGGCGCCGAACGGACAGAGCCAGCCGCAGAATGGACCGCGTCCCCAGAACAGCAGCGATACGGCGACCGACGACCAGAGGATGAAAATCAACGGCGCCGTCAGGAAATACTCCCAGCTGAAGCCGGTCAGCAGCGCGTTGGAAAACGTCAGCACGTTCACGACGGAGAGCTGCGCGTTCACATACCAGCCGAGCCAGACCAGTGTGAACACGAGGAAGGCGCGGCGCACCCAGGTGTAAATGGCTGGTCTGCGTACGAGCGCGTTCTGAAAGAAAAAAATCCCGGTAAGAACGATGATGGCGAGGGCCGTGATGGCGACGGACACCGCTTCGCGCCGCCACATCTGTTTCCAGAGCGGATCATCCTCCATCGCACCGGCGTCAGCGCCCTCGACTGGCGGAGTGGCATGGGGGGACGTCGCTGGAACTGCAGGTACGCTTGCCTGGGGTGGCGCCTTTTTCTCGACGAGCAAGTCGGGCGGCAGCGTGTACGCCAGTTCGAAATTGAGGAATGCCTTGTCGCGGGGTCCCGTCAGGCGCTGGACCATAAGATCGAGCGTCCACGGCTCCGTCGGATCGAAGGTGAAGTCCTCTGGGACGACGAAAAGGCTGATCTCCCGCAGCGCAGGCGCGCCTGCCGCCTCGATGGCGCCCAACCGCTCATGGTTGCGGTCGCGGAAACGCGTGCCGGATCCATCCTGCTGCAGCTCGATGCGATCGAAGATGCCACCGCGCACATAGCCGGAGCCTTTGAAGGAGTAATGGCCCTCACCGGCAACCAGGATGGCTTGCTGCCCCGGCTTGAGGCGATCTTTCAGGCGCGCATAGCCCGCTTCTCCGAGCAGGCTCTTGCCGATTGCCGGCACGCTCACGAGCGCGGCATAGAGGTCTATGAAGGTATCTTCGGGATCACCCTTCTCCGGGTTGGCGATTGCCCCCTTGTTACCCGACCGTTCGAACGCGGCATTGATGTCGCCGACGGTCAATTTGAGCCGGCGGACCGATCCGTCACCGAGGAGGCTCTGCCAGTCCCGTCCGCCTGGCGCATCCATATTGATGGCCATCATCTTCGCAGGAGCGGCGCCACCGGCAGCCAACGCGCCCGCCTCTCCGGCCGCGATCCGTCCCGTCCGGATCAGGCGTACCGCCGAGCGCACGATGCTGTCGGCCATGACGAGAACAGTAACCGTTGCTCCGCTGACGATGTCCGGCTGGGGCGCGCGCTCCGCTCCCGCCGCGATCGGCCCGATCTTCGTGCCGATGAGCTTGTTCATCGCTTCGACGACATGCTTCTCCGGCACCCCGACGAGAACGATTGGCTCTTTATGCTCCATCAGCTTGAAGCCGGTGAGAACACCGTGCATGTCGATACCGATGAGGATGTGTATCGGCTTGCCGGAATAGCCTACGGAGCCCGTGAAATCGGAATTCAGATAGACGAAGCCGATCTGCTCGCTGGCGGAGAAAACCGGAGCAATAGGCGGCTCGCCCTGGGGCTCTCCGAAACGTGTCGCCTGCGGGAAGAAATCTTGCGGAGTGACCTTTCCTATGTAGGTCGCAAGCCGCGATTGCGCGGATGCCGGCACAACCGCCGCGCACTGCAGGATTGAGAGGGCCACGACGAGAAAGATCCAACGCGCGAGTTTCGCGGCCAAAACGACACCTCTTCAGTCACAGACAGACAATCCAACATGCATAGTCATATTCGCATTGACCTCGCTCAAGAAGGAAAGCACCCTCATGCATAGGGTCGGCTGTCGTTCCTTGAGAATCGTGGTGCCATGACATCCTTGAAAGACGAGCCCGCTGGCCAAGTCCGCTCGATGGAAGAGTTTTTTTCGATCGCCCACGCGATGGAGCTGGATGCGGCAACGCGCTACACCGAGACATCGCGACAGCTTCGCATGCAGGGTGAAACCGCGCTGGCGAACCTGTTCGACGAGCTTGCCGAGACGGAGCGCGGCCACATCCGGCAAGTCGATGATTGGGCGAGCCACGAGCACACACCGGCGGACGCGACGCCACCTTGGGAACTCCCCGATACATTTGATGCAACTCCCGACGAGATGGCGGGCACAAGCCTCCTGACGCCCTATCAGGCGCTTGCATCCGCGGTACGTCACGAGCAGCGATCGTTCGCATTCTGGACCTATGTCGCCGCGCATGCCGAGTCACCCGACGTCAAGGATGCGGCGGAACGGATGGCTCTGGAGGAGCTCGAGCATGTCAGCCTTCTGCGCCGTGAGCGCCGCAAGGCGTTCCATGCGGGCCGCGCCGGCGGAGAGCCGGCCGGCGAGGTTCCGGTTACCCTCGCCGCGCTTGCCGCGAGCGAGCGGCGCTTGGCAGACCTCATCGAGAGCGACGTCTCTTCGCCGTCGCGGCGCGCGTTGACTTCGTCGCTTGCGGCTGCCGCACGCAGCTCTGCCTCGAAGCTGGACGTGCTGCACGCAAGGGAAGCGATTGAATTTTCAGCGCCGCCGCTTCCCTCCGATGGGCCGCGCGAAGTCGGCGCCCTCATGGAGTATCTGGCGGAGGCGTACTTGCGTCTCGCCGAGGTGTCGCAAGACGGAAACGTGCTCAGCTGCGCCCAGGAGCTTGCGAATAGAGCCATTTACAGGCTCGGCGCGCTGGCGCCGGAGCTGCGCCCCGATGCAATGGAGTAGCTCTGCGCGCGCATCGTTGCCGCATATCCGCGGCAAGGCGCGACGCCGATAGCACCGCTATCAGCCATCGACATCGGACGCCGCGGTGCGAACCATCTTTGCAGCGCGCGTCGCAGCATCCGCCACCTCATCGAAAAGCATCGCCATTTCCTCAAAAGCGGTCTTGTCTGTTTCGTGCTCGTTGATGTCGTCGAGCTCGGAGAGAAAGCTCAGTTGCGCTCCGATCCAATCCCGTTGCCTGCGCGCCTCCGCCAGTGCAGCTCTCAACTCGCGCATCTGCTCGAGATCTTCGAAGCGGTCGAGCGCACCGCTGATCTTTTCCCGGCAATCGCAGTGCTGGTAAAGGGACGACAGAACGCGGCGCAGACGATGGAAGACATGCTCAGGGTGCGAGGTATCTACGAGCATTGGCTTGCCCCATTCAGTGACAGTGACGCTGTTTTGGTCAAAGCGGGTTGGGCGCTGGTCGCGGCGGGGCGAGTGCCCTCGGTTCCATCCCACGCCGAGGAGAGCCGCGGCGTGACGATGTCCAATAGATCGACTGCGCGGCGCGCGATCTGATCGACGATATCCGCGGCGGAGCGCGGCATGAGATAGAAGCTGGGAACCGGCGGAGCGATGATCGCACCGCACTCCGTTACGGCCACCATGGCGCGAAGATGCCCCAGATGCAGCGGGCTTTCGCGCGCGATGAGCACTAATCGCCGCCGCTCCTTGAGGTGCACGTCCGCGGCGCGCGTGAGCAGGTTATCGGTAACGCCGCTTGCCACGCAGGCGAGCGTCCTCATCGAGCATGGAGCGATGATCATGCCGCCCGTGGCGAACGAGCCGCTGGCGATAGCAGCCCCAATATCGTTCACCTCGTAATAGCGTGTCGCGTATTCCTTGAGGCGATCCAGCGCGTCCGCACCGACCTCGTGCGCCAGCGTCCGCTCGCCCGCCGGCGAAACGACGAGGTGCACTTCCGCGCTGCCGGCCGCCTTGAGCAGCTCGGCAATGCGCACACCTATGCCGGCACCCGATGCGCCACTGATGCCGAGCACGATGCGGTGGGATGTCATGCGAGGGCCGCTCCGCTGCCGGATCCCGCGGGGAGATCGAGGCCAAGCTCATGCCACAACGCATCGACCCGCTTCGCTACGCTCGAATCCATGCCGAGCTTGCGTCCCCACTCCCGGGTCGTCTCGCTGCCCAGCTTGTTGGTCGCGTCGAGGCCGAGCTTGCCGCCGATACCCTCCGCAGGCGACGCAAAATCGAGGTAGTCTATGGGCGTGTTGTGAATGTGCATCGCGTCGCGTGAGGGATCCATTCGGGTGGCCAGCGCCCAGGATACGTCGGCCCAGTCACGTACGTTGATGTCATCGTCGACGACTATGATCAGCTTCGTGTAGGAGAACTGCGGCAGCATCCCCCATAGCCCCATCATAATACGGCGTGCTTGCCCCGCATAGGTCTTGCGGATAGAAACTATCGCGATACGATATGAGCAGGCGTCGGGCGGAAACCAGCAGTCCACGACTTCCGGCAGCTGGCTGCGCAGGACCGGCACAAAAAGCTCGTTGAGCACCGTCCCGATCACCGATGGCTCGTCGGGCGGGCGGCCGGTGAACGTCGAAACGTAAAACGGCGCTTCCCGCGTCGTGATTGCGCTCACCTCCATGACCGGGAAATCGGCAACAGAGTTGTAATAGCCGGTGTGATCGCCGTAGGGACCTTCCGGCGCGGTCTCGCGCGCGGATACGAACCCCTCGATCACCATCTCCGCATCGGCTGGTACGGTGAGCGGCACGGTCAGGCACTGCGTCAGCCGCGGACGTTCTCCACGCAGGACCCCGGAGAACCCCAGCTCCGATATGCCCTCGGGCAGCGGCAACACCGCCGACAGCATCGTCGCCGGATCGGCGCCGATTACGACGGCAACCGGCATATCCTGGCCCGCTGCGGCCCAGCGCCGATGGTGACCCGCGCCACCGCGGTGGGGAAGCCAGCGCACGATCGCACGCTTTGGCCCCAGCACCTGCATGCGGTAGACGCCCATGTTGACGTCGCGGTTCGCTTCGTCGCCGGGTGGCTTCGTGATGACGAGTGGCCACGTAATCAGTGGCGCCGGCTCGTGCGGCCAGCAGGTTTGAATGGGCAAGGTCGAAAGATCGATTTCGCCGCCCCGGTAAACCCGTTGCTGCACCGGCGCCCGTGCAACGGTAGTCGGCATCGTCGCGTAGGCAGCCTTGAGGAGAGGCCAGCGGCCGAGCACGCCGCCGACGCCGTCTACGGGCCTCATGTTCCGCAACGCCGCCAGCCTCTCACCGAGGGTGCGAAGCTCATCGACTTCGACGCCGAGCCCCCAAGCCACCCGCTCGGCAGAGCCGAACAGGTTGACGATAACGGGCACGTCGGACGCGCGCCCATCGGCATGCACGGCCCTTTCGAAACAGAGCGCAGGTCCGCCTGCGCAAAGCGTGCGCCTATGTATTTCGGTCATTTCATGCACGGTCGAAACCGGCGTCCGAATCCGCACAAGCTGGCGGTTCAGCTCGAGGTAGCCGAGAAATGCGCGCAGATCGCGAAATCGCGGTAGATCGCGCATTGCGCTTCCCCTGCCATTCTCACGCGACTATGGCTCACCTTTTTGCCCCCGAATTGATTTCGGTTAGGCCACTTTGAACGCCCTGGCCTAAACGGAGGTATGAGCCAGACATCGCAGACATCACCGCATGCGCTGCCAGCGATTGTCGTATGGGCGATGCGGCAGCTCCCGTTGCTTCCGCTGCGGCTTTCCTTGCAGCGTCTTTCGGCGAGCATCGCGCGCCGGCACCCGCAACTCGCCGAGCGCCTCGACGCCTACCGCGATTGCGGCATCAGGATCGCGCCGACCGATGCGCCGTTTGCGATCATCATCGAGCCCCGCGCCGGCGATATCGCGCTGCACGTCGGCCGCCATCTCCAATCCAGCTCGGTCGTTGCAACCATCCACGGCCCCCTCCTCGCGCTGCTTGGCCTGGCGGACGGCACGTATGATGGCGATGCGCTGTTTTTCTCACGCGACATCTCCGTCGAAGGGGATATCGGCGCCGTCGTTGCCTTACGCAACGCCATAGACGACGCACAAATCGACTTTGTCGACGAGATCGCCGCGAGCATAGGGCCACTGGCGACCCACGCGGTCAGCGTCGCGAGCGAACCTCTCGGGTCCCTCAAACACAAACTCTTCTCACAACGCACGTGAACGGCGAGGTTATGTCCATGGGTGCATCGGAAGGCGCGCTGGAGCTCGTTTGCCCCGCCGGGACACCAGCCGCACTGCGCGCCGCCATCGAAAGCGGTGCCGACGCGGTTTATTGCGGCTTTCGCGACGAGACCAATGCGCGGAATTTTCCCGGGCTGAACTTCAGCCGGGACGAGCTGCGCCAGGCCATCATGTTTGCGCACTATAAAGGCGCGAAAGTGCTGGTCGCGATCAATACCTTCCCGCGGGCCGGCGATACCGGGCCGTGGCTCCGGGCGGTAGACGACGCTGCTGCATTCAATGCCGACGCCGTCATATTGGCCGACCTTGGGCTGCTGGCCTATGCCGCAGAAAAGCACCCCAACCTTCGCCTTCACCTCTCCGTCCAGGCGGGTGCGGCCAATGCGGAAGCCATTGCCTTCTATGTGGAAGCATTCTCGGTCAAGCGCGTCGTGCTTCCGCGCGTGCTGAGCGTCCCGGAAATTGCCAAGATGACGCGGGCCGTACCGTGCGAAACCGAAGTCTTCGTATTCGGCGGTCTTTGCGTCATGGAGGAAGGGCGCTGTTCGCTTTCCTCCTACGCCAGCGGCAAGTCTCCCAATATGCACGGCGTTTGCTCGCCCGCGAGCCACGTGAGCTATAAAGAGGAAGGCGGGTCTCTCGTCTCGCGCCTTGGCGACTTCACTATCAATCGGGTGCCCAGCGATCAGTCGGTCGGCTACCCCACGCTCTGCAAGGGGCGGTTCAGGACGAAATTCGGCGCGGCCCATATTTTCGAAGATCCGGTCAGCCTCGATGCGCGCGTGCTGCTGCCCGCGCTGCGTGACGCCGGCGTGAAAGCCCTCAAGATCGAAGGGCGCCAGCGCGGACGTGCCTATGTCAGCGCCGTTGTCAAAACCTTCCGCGAGGCCGTCGATGCGTTGGAGCGGGGCGAGGCCGCGCCGAGCGGGGCTCTTACCGCCCTCACCGAGGGGCAGAGCGCGACTTGCGGCGGATACTTGAAGACGTGGCGATAACCGGTGCGACGCCCATGATGCCAAGAGCGATTACCCTCACCATGGGACCGGTTCTGTTCAACTGGCCCGCCGAGCAGTGGCGCGACTTCTATTTCCGAATTGCGGATGAGGCGCCCGTCGAGCACGTCTGCGTCGGCGAGGTCGTCTGCTCGCGCCGGCAACCGTTCTACAACAGCGTCATCGCCGATGTCGTCGAGAGGCTGGAACGGGCGGGCAAGACCGTTCTCCTCAGCTCGCTTGCGCTGCCGACGCTCGACCGCGAGCTGCGCTCCGAGAGCGCGTTGCGCGAAAGCTCCCAGATGATCGAAGCCAACGACATCTCGATGCTGCGCTTGCTCCGGCCCCGCCCCCACGCCATCGGGCCGCTCGTCAATGTCTACAACGAACGTACGGCCCAGTTCCTCGCAGCGCACGGGGCCGCACGAATCTGTCTTCCGCCGGAGCTTCCCCTCGCCTCGATTGAAGCGATTGCGAAGGCTATCCCCGAGACCGCCGTCGAGGTGTGGGCCTTCGGCCGCGCTCCGCTCGCTATATCCGCGCGCTGCTACCATGCGCGCCTCCATGGGCGCATGAAGGATTCCTGCCAGTTCGTCTGCGACCAAGACCCGGATGGGCTCCCCGTCGCGACGGTCGACGACCAGAAATTTCTCACCGTCAATGGCGTCCAGACGCTCTCGCATACCTATTGCTGTTTGCTGAACGAGGTTGCCGCGCTCGCGGATGTCGGCGCGGCATCGCTACGGCTATCGCCGCACACGGTCGACATGGTTGCGATCGCGCAGCTTTTCCGGGATGTCGCAGACCGGCGTCGCGAACCTCAATCCGCGCTGACCGCATTGCGCGCTATTTGCCCCGGCGTTGATCTTTCCAACGGCTTTATCCATGGCGACGTCGGTGCACGCTTCGTGACGGCGTGATCCGCGGGTCACCGCGCCTGCGCTAATCGCCGCCGCCTAGTCCACTGAGGATACGGCGTGCCGCACCTGCGCCTCCACGGACGAGGGCGGTATGGATCTGCACCAACGAGGCGCCCGCCGAGAGCCTTGCCTTTACGTCCGCCGCAGATGCGACGCCGCCCACCGATATTACGGTGCCGCTTGCGAACTTGGAACGCGCCGCCGCGAGCTGCTGCAGCGTCGCTGAAGACAGAACGACCCCTAAAAGCCCGGCTTCGCGGGCGGCATCGATGGCTCGCGCTGGCGGGGTACCGGACGCGCACGAGACCTTCACAAGCAGCGGTACGTAGCGCTCCGTCTGCCGGTCGAGATCGAGCCACCGTGTTGCCAGTTGTTCGAGAAGGCCTTCCACGCCCGGCGTATCACCGGTTCGCCCGTGGAATGGCGAGCTGAGATTGGCGACGACGTAGCTTGCGCTCCCCCAGACGTTCGCGAGCATGGCTACGTAGTCGTCGATGACCGGCTGGCTTATGCCCTTTCGGGCGCTGCCGATACTGATGCCGATTTGGACGTTCGCTTCCGCCGAAATGGCCGGACACACGTGCCCATGCTCTGGCGTTAGCGTGCCGATCTCGATGTGACCAAATCCTAACCGTACCAATGCCGGAAGACGCCTGCCGGTCCGATCGAAGCCGGCGGCGAGACCCAAGGGGTTCCGAAACTGAAGCCCCATAGCAGCTACGGGGCGGACGAGCGGCACATCGCTGTGCATAGAGGTCGCTGCCGGCTGGGCCTCAGGCACGAGCTGCGGTGTCTTATCCGCCGCCATCAGCTGTTGCGCGCCCGAAATTCACCCATGAACGCGAGCAACGCCTCGATGGCTTCATCCGGCGTTCCGTTGAAGATGGATGCACGCAGTCCGCCGACGCGCACATGGCCGCGCAGGTGCAGGAGCCCCCGCGCCTCGGCCTCGCGCGCGAAGGCTTCTTCGAGCCGCTCATTGGGAAGATGGAAGCAGACATTCACCGCCGAGCGCGCATCGCACGCGACGGGAGATCGGTAGAACCCGCTTCCGTCGATTGCCGCGTAAAGCTTCGTGCTTCTCTCCTCGGCCCGCGCAGACGCAAACTGAAGGCCGCCGCTCTCGACCAGCCACCGCAGCATACGGGCCGCGACAATGATCGCGAGCGTCGGCGGCGTATTGACCTTCGATCTCGCGGCGGCCTGCAGAGCAAAGTTGAACGGCACCGGTATGTCGGCACGTGCCCGGTCCAGTAGATCCGCCCGAACGATCACGATCGTCAGACCCGTCGCGCCGAGGGATTTTTGCGCGCTCGCATAAATGAGCCCGAAGCGTTTCACCGGAACCGGGCGGGTGAGGAAGTCGCCGGTCATATCGACCACCAGCGGCGCTTCGCCACCATCGGGGAGATCGCTGAACTGAAGCCCGTTGGCCGACTCGTTGCTGGTGAAATGGCAATAGGCGGCGCCCCGCTTATGCCGCCACGTGCCCGGGCTCGGCGGCCGGGTCGCGGTGCCCGTGGCAACGACGCGCACGTGGCATGCGCCGTTACCACCGCCACTGCATCCTCCTTGGGCTTCTGCGATCGCCCGCCGCGACCAATACCCGCTCTCGACATATTCGCAGTGGCTCGCCGAGCCGCGCAAATTCAGCGGCAGCATTCCAAACTGTGCCGTCGCTCCGCCTTGCAAGAAAAGCACTTCGTGGGACCGCGGTATTCCCAGCAGAAGCCGCAGATCGTCTTTTGCTGCTGTCAGGACCGATTCGAATTCTGCGCTCGTGAACGGGATCTCGAGCGCGGAGATGCCGCGTCCTTCCCAGTCGATGACGTCGCGCGCGATCTGCTCCTTCACCCGCAGCGGTAATGGGCAGGAACCGGCCGCAAAACTGAAGACGCGCGTTGCCATTGCGCCTCAGAAGATGCTTCCGCCGTGTGCGCCCGCGATCATCAGCGTGAGCGTAACGAGCGACAGCACCGTGTTGACGCGGGAAGACAGGAACGTGATGCGCGCGCAGCGCAGCCGTTCCGGGACGTCGGCCTCCACAAAGCCTAGAACTTTCTTCTGGTGCGGCCACAGCACCAGCCACAGGTTCGCGACCATGAGCATGCCAACCCACGCGCCGCAGCCAATGATGGCCGAAGAGTGCGTAAGCGTGAGCGCGTCGAGCAAATCGCCGCGACGCCATAGCAGAAAGATTCCCGTCGCCCACACGACGAGCGATGCATGACGGAAGATTCCGTGCTCTCGCTTCGACGCGGCAATGAAGACTTCACGCGCCGCTTCTGGAGGATCGGCCGGCAGAACCTTGCGGAACACCGGGTTGTTGACCACGTTGACCCAGTTGTGTCCGATCCAGATGATCACGCCCGAGATATGCAGCCAGCGTGCGGCAAGATCAAAGATTGTCAGTTCCATTTAGCGCTTTCACCCTGCCCAACATGCACGCCCGCCGTTAGCATCTGTTCGCGTCTTCCGGCGGGGCGACGCCGCGCTCACGCATCACCAGCTTGTTCTGCTCCTTGGCACCCCGCTCCTCCGCGCGACCGATCAACTTGTCGATGACGTGCCGGTGCTGCGACTTGGAACACACAGGGTCGGTGTTCGCCGCATCACCGGTGAAGAGATAGGCCTGGCAACGACAGCCGCCGAAATCCCGCTCCTTCTCGGAGCAGCTCCGGCACGGCTCCTTCATCCAGCCATCGCCGCGGAACGCGTTGAAGGAGGGCGATTCCTTCCATATCCACTCCAGCGAGTGATTGCGCACGTTTGCGAACTCGATGCTCTTGATGAGCCGCGCCTCCTGGCAGGGAAGCGCTGTTCCGTCGGGCGCGATGGTGAGATGGATGGAACCCCAGCCGTTCATGCAGGCTTTCGGGCGCTTATCGTAGTAGTCGGGGACGACGAAGAAGATCGTCAAACGCTTTCCGAGGCGCTCGCGCGCCGCATTGACCGCGGCTTCCGAGCGGGCGAGCTGCTCGCGCGTCGGAAGCAGCTCGGAGCGGTTGAGCAGCGCCCAGTTGTAGTACTGCAGGTTCGCGAATTCGACATACTCGACGCCGATTTCAGCGGCCAATTCGATCAGCCGCTCCGTCTGGTCGATGTTGTAGCGGCTGACGGGCACATTCAGCACCATCGGCAGCCCTTCGGCCTTTATCGCGTGCGCGATCTCCACCTTATGGTCGAACACGTCGACGCCGACCAGCTTCTCGTTGAGCTCTTGGTCGCAGGCCTGGATGCTCAATTGAACCTGCTTGAGACCGGCCTTCTTGAGATCCCGCAGGCGCTCCTTATTGAGCCCGACACCGGAGGTGATCAGGTTGGTATAGTAACCAAGGCGGTCCGCCTCCTCGACGAGCTCCTCGAGATCCCGGCGCAGCATCGGCTCGCCCCCGGAGAAGCCCAATTGCACCGAACCGAGCCGCCGCCCCTGCCGGAGCACGTCTTTCCACTCCTCGGTGCTCAGCTCATTGCGATAGCGGTTGAAATCGACGGGATTGCTGCACCACGGACATTTGAGCGGACACTTGTAGGTCAACTCCAGCACGAGCCACAGCGGCATGCCGAGGCCATCAAGGCTTAACCCGGACCCAGCCTTTGGCATGAGCCACCTCCAAAAATTTCAGAACGTCCTTGCGCAGATTTGCGCCCGCGTACACGTACGAGAGTGCGCCGGCGACTTCGTCGATCGTCCGTCCGTCCGTACACCGCTCCAGGATCGAAGCTGCCGTCGGATTGAGCTTCACGATCCCTTCGGGGTAGAGGAGCACATGGGACTGCTGGGGCTCTTCCCACCGGAAGTGGTAGTTAGGATTTAGCTCGACCACATCCTCGAACCGCAACGGGCTTTCAGCTTCCATATGCTCCTCCACGATTAGGGAGCGACGCTCCCCATCCATCACCGCACGTAGACGTACGCGGTCACTTCAAAGCCGAGGCGCACATCGCAGTACGCAGGCTCGACCCATTTCTTCACCACGACGCCGCCGAAAGAAGCGGGCTCGAGATACCTCATGATCTTTCCTCCTATTTTGAGCGAAGCGAGCATGTACTCGCAGGCGTCGACTATCGCCGCACGGACCCTTTGCTCGATTGACTTTCGTTAAAGAGGGCCGGTGCCGCACGGATGGCTTCCGCGGTGTGCCGACGGGAATCGAAGGTCGAAAAAGTGTGTGTGATTACGCGCACTTACGGCTTGCTCTTAACCGAGCAACGCCGGTGCCTTGCGGCCCATCATCGGACCTCACATCAACTTGATCGAATCCGCAGATCAGTCGTGGCCGTCTTCATCGACATATTCGACAAGGCGGCGCAGCCGGCCCACGTCGTCGATGCGTATGACCTCACGCTCGACGGCGACGCCGTAAGCGCGCAACCGGCCCAGCGCACGGGAGAAACTTTCTGGCTTCATCCCCAGGCGGTTCGCGAGCAGCCCCTTCTCGAACGGAAGCTCGACAACGGCTGCCCCCTCCTGGGTTGGAGTAATTCTGATTAAAAAGTCCGCGATCCGCTGCGGAGCAGACCTCACCTTGATCTGCTCGATCTGCTCCACGAGCATCTTGAGCTGATACGAGGCGGAAGCGAGCATCGACATCGCGAGCTGCGGCCGTTCGTTGATGCGCGCGCGGAAAAGCTCCCCATCGATCTTCAGCAGGCGCGAGGGCGCAACCGTTTCGGCGCTGGCCGGATAGCGGCCGCCCAGGAACATGGCGACCTCGGCAAAGGATTCCCCGCGCTTGAAGACGTGCAGTACGACCTCGAGGCCGTCCGGCGTGGTGCGGTAGATTTTCACCCACCCTTCCAGGATGATGAAAAATGCCGATGCCGGCTCACCCTGGTGGAAGAGGATCGCGCCCTTGTCGTAGCTGCGCGGCAGTGATTTTCCGACGAGCGCCCGTGACATCTGCGGCGTCAACCCGCGGAAGAGGGGCGTCATCGCGATGGCATCGTGGTCGTTGACATCCATGTGAAGTACCGCTTTGCGCTGCGGCACTCTGATCCTCCCGCGAGTCCGAGAACTTGATCTAACGCAAGCGTTTACCGCGCATAATTGGCGCACCCGCCATCGAGGAAACCTTTTAACTGAGGTTAAGGTGACCCGCCGACGGGCGAGGTATCTCCGCTGCTAGTCAGATCGCAGCCGGAGATCGCACATGAAGCCAGCGAGCGATGCGGCCTTCAGGTGCCGTACACCGCAAAAAACAACCTGCGGCAGACGCTCAATACCTGCATCACGCGACCTCGACCGCGGGCTGGCGCTATGAACTCTCCCGTCGACTTCAAGCATGGCGCCCTGTGCGACATCGGCACGTTCGAAATAGGCCCGGAAGACATCGCGCGCTTCGCCTCCGAATATGATCCGCAGGCGCAGCACCTCGATGACGCAGCCGCCAGGCTCACGCCGCTGCAGGGACTGTCGCCATCGGGATGGCATACGTGCATCCTCGCCATGCGCCAGATAGAACGGTTCTTTTCACGGCTTTCGGTACGGCCGCAGATTCTCGCCATCGAGGAGATCCGGTGGCTGCAGCCGCTGCGTCCAGGTGAGACCGCCTCGGTTGAGCTGCTCTGGAGCCCGGCACGTAGCTTAGGGGCATGCGCGGCGCAGGGGGCCCGCGCCGCAACGATTACCGTGACGAAATCGAACGGCGCGCTCGCGGTACGCATCAACTGCGCGCTTCTTCTCAGCACCAAAAGCTTATCACCGGCCGGCACGGCGGACTGCGCCGACATCTATCGGCGGACATCCACCGTTCGCCGGCGTACCGGCGGTCACCTCGTCCGGTACTTCGAGGACGTGCTCGTCGGCGATGAGATCACCTTCCGGCCTCGCTGCTTCGATGCGGCATCGATGCAAACGTACCGCAGCATCGTCGGCGATCACGCCACCGATATCGAACCGCCGTCCGAGGCGCTTCGCCCGCGCAGGGTGTGCGACTGGCACCCCATTGCGAGATGGACGCGCCAGATGGTCGACTACTACCACACCGAATCCGAATGGCTCTCGCTGAATGCCCAGCCCATTCCCCTGCTCGGACCCGCCATTGGCGTGCGCAGCCTGAGCTGGCACGCACCCGTTCACGAAGGCGACTGCATCACCTTCACGAGCTGGGTCGATCACAAGGTGGGCGCCGGCATAACGAAAGAGTGGGGTATGCTCGTTCTCGGAACGGAAGGGATCAATCAGGCGGGTACGTGCGTCGTGTCGTTCTATCCGCAGTTCCTCCTGCAAAAGCGCCCTGGCGACCCCCGCTAGACGCCGTAGCGGTGCAGAATCCGCTCGATGTCGCCTACACTTTGAATCTCCATCATCTCGTCCATCGACAGCTTGATACCAAACGTCGTCTCGATCGCCTGAACGAGCGCGATGTGCTGCAGTGAGTCCCACCGCTCGACGTCCGTCGGCGATGTCGAGGCCGTCAACGGCTCGGTATACTGGAACACGTCATCGAATATCGCTGCGATTTCCGGGTAGGACGGCACGCGGGTCGAGATCTCAACGTCCATTCACTGCTCCTGCACGATTTTTACAAACGGCGAACCGGGAAACTCGGTGCCGGATATTTCAAAGACCCAACGCGTACCGGACGCCTCGCCACTTTCCACTTCCGCAAACCCGCAGGATTGATAGAAGTCGCGCACGAGCGCGTTCTTGGCTGTTGGGATATATGAGCCGAAGACACGGCTGACGCCGCGGCTCGCGAGCGATTTCAACACCTCGCCCAGGAACGCGCGCTCGACCTCGCGGCCGATAACGCGGCAGCTCATCAGGAACGATCGCAGCACTGCGTCAGCGCCGTTGATCTCGCTCACCGCCGTAATCACGATGCCATGGTCGCCGAACCGGTCACTCACGCGCCCATGGAGAACGAGCCCCGAGGCGCCATCGGCCGCGATGGCCGCGATCTCGGCTTCCGTGCTGCGCAGGGTCGTCAGGTTGAACTGGTTGGTGCGCTGGTGCATCTGCGCAATGCGCGCCACGGTGCTAGCGTCGAGAGGACTGACGACAAGCTTCTGCTCCAGCCCGCGCAAAAAGTCCGTGTGGTCGCCGGCGGACGCCTTCCACTCCGTGGCGCTGCGCGCGGCAGCGTAGTACGACTGCCGCGCGCCGTCCTCCCCCGTCAACCGGACCGGCCAGGTTGCAACCTGGCGCCGTAGCCAAACTGGACGCTCCGCCGGATCACCCGGCATCTCCGGAACGCGCACCTCGGGACATGCCCTGCGCATCGCATCGCGCTCTTGCGGGCTATCGTCGATAAACAGAAAGCTATCCAGCCCCACGTTCAATTCAGCCGCTACCTCACGAATGTTCTGCGGCTTGGGATCCCAGTTCACTGCCGTGGCGGCAAAATCGGACTTTTTCAACACCATCTCCGGGTGGCGCTCGAAGACGGTCATCGCGTCGGCGTTATTCTTGCTCAACGCGGCGAGCAGGATGCCCTGGCTGCGGAGCCGCAGGCACTCCTGTTGCAGCGCCCTGAATGCATTGCCGGGGAAGTCGTGCCCGCATTGCAGCCGCTCGACGCCGTCGTCACCGTAGACACCGCCCCACAGCGTATTGTCGAAATCGATCGCCAATACCTTGATCGGCCCGCGGCGCAGCAATTGCCAGGCGTGCGCAAAGGCCCGCGCCAGCGCACGTGTTGCATCGGCCGAGTAAGCGATGCGGCCGTAGTACCAAAGCTTGTGATCGACGTGGCGCGCGACCGGCAGCTCCGCGAGGGCGATGTCGGAATCGACGGCGATGATGTTGGCGCTCGCTGCAGCGACCTCGAAGATGCGCCTGTTGATCTGTTCGATGGCGCGACGAATGCCGACCGCGTGCCAGCCATCCAGCAAGCCCGCGCCGGGCGCCCCCGTGCACGGGATCGTATTGATCAACAGCGGCACCCGGGAGCGCTCTGCAAAGGCCATCAGAGCGCTGCCGAGAAGATCCACCCGTTCGCTGAGCCGTTGCGCCTCTTCGTCCGCCGGATTGCGCCAATCCAAGGGAGCAAAGCCGGCAAGGTCCGACACGAGAATGACCGCGTCGTGCTCTTGCATCGGATTGGAGAGTTCGGCGAGGGCTGTTCCGTACTCCGCTTGCGAAACGCTTCCCCGCCAGCCCGTGGCGGCAAAAGCGAGGGCGAGCGGATCGCCGAAGAGCTGCGTCGTCGAGAAGCCAGCGAGCCGCAGGCGCACCGCCGGCAGCGCACCCACGCTATCTTGAAGATGGGAGGCAGCGAGGCGTTGCAGGTCGTGTGTCCGGTGCGCATGGGCCAACGCGAGCCTGCGGACGACATCAGAAGGGGAGCTTTCAAGCAGGCGCTTGATCATGGCGGCGACGATGTCTGCCTCGATGGTGTCGTCATCCATCAGCGCCGCGACGAGCGCGTCGATCTCGGCGCCGCCTTCACCGTCGCGCACGAAGCGGTTGACCCGCTGTAGCACGCGGAGATGCGTGGGCAGCTCGAGCTTTTCGGCGATGTCGTGTCCTGCGACCAGGACGGCCTTCGCCAGCCATTGGGGGCACGGAACGCCGGCCTGTTCGAAGCCACGGAGCATAGACGCGACTTTCTCAGATGGCACGGCCGCCCAATCCACGGACGGCAATATCGCGCGGCGGCGCACGCATTCGGGCGCAGCTTCGATCGCCATGTCGATAATTCTGTCGACCGCGCTGCCTCCGGAATTGCGGTCGCTCCACCCGGATGCGCCACGCCGCTGCAAAAATTTAGGTGATGATGGCGAAGACAACGGCACACCCCTCAGATCATCGTCTCGCCGCCGGTGACGAGCAGGTTGTCACCGGTGATGAAGGCGGCATAGGGCGATGCCAGCATCAGGGCCGCACCCGCAATATCCTCCGGCGTTGCCAATCTCCGCAGTGGCGTTCGCGACACCATCATCTGCCGGACGCGATCTGGAACATTGGCGACCAGATCCGTCTCGGCCATGGATGGAGAAATGACATTGACCCTGACGCCGTGGGGCCCGACCTCCTGCGCCAGGTTCTTACACAGCCCCAAAAGCGCACTTTTGCCGACGACGTAGGGCATCCAGCCGTGCGCGGTCCTGCCCAGCGCGGCCGAGGAAAGAATCGTGATCACGTTGCCTTGCGTGCGGCGCAACGCGGGAAGCGCTGCCTTGGTAACGTGAAACGCACTGCCGACGATATCCTCGAAGGCGCCGACGACGTCTTCGAAGGAAAAGCTCTCGAAGGCGCCGGATTTGATCTTCGGCCCCGCGTTATTGACGAGAATGTCGAGATTGCCGTTCGACGTAACCTCTCCGATCAGCGCGTCGACCTGATCCTTTTTCGTAACGTCGGCTTTTATACCGCGGCACCAACCGCCGCTGGCCTCGATGTCGCGCACGACGTTCTCGGCTGCGCTCTGGCTCCTATTGTAGTTGATCCAAACTTTGGCGCCGTGCTGGGCGAACAGATACGCAACCGCTCGCCCGATACCGCGCGAGCCACCGGTAACGAGCGCGGTCCGTCCCGCCAGTAACCGGCCGTCGGATGCCCCCACGCTGGGTCTCGGCGCCAGCTGCTCCTGAAGGCGCAGCACCTTGACCTTCGCCTCCCCCCGCAACACGATATCGTGCGGCGCGCGAATGATTTCCGTCCGCAACGAGATGATCCGCGTATCGACGTCGATCTTCTCAATTGTCGCGCAGGCCTCGACCGTGTCTCCGATGTAGACCGGCTTGGTGAAGTCGATGCGCTGCGACAAATACAGCGCGCCACGGCCCGGCACCTTCATCCCCACGAGGGTCGAGAGCAGGCTTGCGCTTAGAAAGCCATGGACGACGCGCTGTGCGAACTCGGTGCGCGCCGCGAATTCATCGTCGAGATGCAGCGCGTTGTAATCGCCGGAAAGGCGAGCAAAAGCCGCCACATCCTCCGCCGTGATGGTACGCGACAGGCATTCCTTTTGGCCGACGCGCAGCTCCAACAACCGGTCGAGCGGCGGCGTCATGGCGGGCTCACTGATGTTGCTCATCGGGGCACAGCGTTAGCGGCCAAAGTCGATAGACAAGTTGACTTCGGTTAAGCCGCGTCCTGCCGGCGAGCGCTAAAACGCCGAACATCATCATACCACTTGGCGACTGACGAGCCGATCTCGTGCACCGCAAGAGGCTGATCAGGAGACAGCAGGATGGCGTCGACTTTCGAGACCGTGGCCAACATCATTTCTTCCGTAAGCGATGTGCCGCGTGATCAGATCACACCCCAGAGCCACGTTATGAAAGACCTGTCCGTCGACAGTCTCGCCTTCCTCGATATCACGTTCGAAATCGACCGCGCGTTCACGATTCAGCTTCCGGTCGACGAGTGGCTGACCGCGGTCAACGAGGGAAAGCGTAGCGGCGACGATTATTTCATCCTCTCGAACCTCTGTTCCCAAATCGACGCCATTCGCGCCACCACCGCGGCAGCCTAGAGGCGTTCCAAATTATGCGGCTTGAATATTTTCAGATGCTCGACGAGATCGAGCATTTCGATAGCCAGCAGGCGATACTCAAAGCCCGAGCCGCCGTTCCCGCCGAAAGCCCGGTCTTCGAGGGACACTTCCCGGGTGAGTCCCTCATGCCGGGCGTGCTGCTGCTCGAGGTCATGGCGCAGGCATCGGGCTATCTCATTCTGGCAATGAATGGCTTCTCGCGGATGCCATTTTTCGCCAACGTGAAGTCTGCCAACTTCCGCTCCTTCGTGCGCCCCAGCACGGACCTCACCGTCTCCGTTCGCCGCATCCACGATGGATCCGGCTACGCGGTGATGTCGGCGACGGTCGAGCGCGCCAATGAAGTGGTGTGCGACGCGCAGCTCACGATGCGCAATGTCATCTTCCCGTCGGAGGCACTGCAGCAGCACGTCTGGAGCGAAGGACGGCGGCTCGGCCTCTTGGATTCGAGGGTCGCATGAGCGATGGGTCCCGGCGCGCCTGCATTACCGGTATAGGGCTCGTCAGCTCGCTGGGAGAAGGCATCGAAGCGCATTGGGAACGGCTCTCAAATCCGCTGACAGCCACCCCCGAGATCGATGAGAAGCGTTTTTCTCCCTACCCCGTTCATCCCCTCGTGCCGGTGGCGTTCGCGCAGCAGATTCCGCGGACGACGGACCAGCGCCAGATGGAGCGCTGGCAGCGGATCGGCACCTACGCCGCGGGTCTCGCACTCGCTGATGCTGGGATCGCCGGCGATCAGGAGTTGCTCGACCGTACCGATCTCAGTATCGCCGCCGGCAACGGCGAGCGCGACATCGCATTCGACGAGCAGGTTCTCGCGAGGTCCGATCGTGGCGCGGAGTTCGAAGCCGCGCTGAACCAGCAGCTGATGACGGGCCTGAGGCCGACGCTCTATCTCGGTCAGCTTTCCAATCTTCTGGCCGCCAACATCTCGATCGTCCACGGCGCGACCGGCGCGTCACGGACTTTCAAGGGCGAGGAGATGGCCGGTGTCTCCGCCGTCGAGAATGCGACAGCGCGCATCGAGAGTGGCGAAGCCGATCTTGTGCTCGCAGGGGGCGCATTCAACGCGGAACGCGAGGATATCCTTTTGGCTTGCGAGCTCGAAGGCTACCTCTACCGCAATGCCCCGTACAAGTCCGTTTGGGAGCGGCGCGAGCACGGCGGAGGCGCCGTGCTCGGCTCTGTTGGCGCGTTTCTCGTCATCGAGTCCGCATCCCATGCGCGCGCGCGCGGCCGCAATCCCTATGCGCAGATCGGTGCTGTCCGATCGGACTGGACGCGGCGGCGCCCCGGCGAGGCGACAGCGGCCATGGCGCGGATCTTCGAAGCATTCGCCATTCCGCCGGACAGCACCCTCGCCGTCTTGAGCGGGGCGAGCGGCATCGAGCCGGTGACAAGCGAAGAGCGTGCGTTCATTGCACAGCTACGTACATCCGCCATCCGCCCCGTCGTGCGCGCATTCGGCAGTGTACTCGGCCATACCCGCGAAGCGCACTTCCTGGCGGGCGTGGCGCTCGCCGCCATCGCAATCGCCAAAGGTGGGTTCTATCCGCCATTCAGCCCAGCATCGCCGGAAGACCGCGACGATGTGCGGCCGGAGCATGTTCTCGTGACGGCCTTGGGAAGCTGGCGCGGAGAAGGCGCGGGCATCCTCGCGCGTGCAGAGTGAGAACCGTGCCGTGAACCGCTCCTATGTGGACAGCAGAGGCCGCCCCCTCGTCGCCATCACCGGCGCCGGTGTCGTCACGTCGCTCGGCGTGGGCAAGAAACAGAACTGGGAAAGGCTTGTTGCCGGGCAATCGGGGATTCGCCCCATAACGCGTTTTCCAACCGACGGTCTCAAGACGACGATTGCAGGCACGGTGGACGATCTCGGCGTCGAGCCCTACTCGGCTTACGAGCTTGCATCGACAATGGCCGAGATCGCGGCAGCCGAGGCTGTCGACCAGGCGCACATCGGTAGGCACCGCGATTTTCCCGGCGCGCTCATCATCGCGACGCCACCATCGGAGCTCGAATGGCCGCAGCTCCGGAACATCCACAACGCGGGCGACCCTGAGCTCAGCGGCTATGCGCGGCTCCTGGCAACGGCGCGCCAAGGTCAGTTCGGCGCCCTGGCGAGCCATATCCGTTTTGCCGCCATCGCGGACAGGCTCATGGAGCGCTTCGGCACGCGCGGGACACCGCTCACGATATGCACCGCCTGTGCATCGGGCTCCACCACGATCCAGCTCGGCGTCGAAGCCATACGCTACGGAAAAACGGACGCCGCGCTCTGCGTCGGCACGGACGCGACGGTGCACCCGGAAGGCCTCGTGCGCTTCTCCCTTCTGTCCGCCCTTTCGACGCGCAACGATCCTCCGCAGAAGGCATCGCGCCCATTCTGCAAATCCCGTGACGGCTTCGTGATGGCGGAAGGCGCCGGTGCGCTCGTGCTCGAAAGCTATGCTGCGGCCAAAGCCCGCGGCGCCACGATTCTCGGTATCGTGCGCGGTTGCGGCGAAAAAGCAGACGCCTACCACCGTACCCGCTCGCACCCCGACGGGCGCGCGATGATCGGCGCTCTGCGCAGGACCCTCGCCGACGCCGACACCGAGCCCGGCGAGATCGACTACGTCAACGCACACGGCACGAGCACGCCCGAGAACGACAAGATGGAGTGCTTCTCCCTCGCGGCGATATTCGGCGATCGCTTACCGCACGTACCGGTCAGCTCCAACAAGTCCATGGTCGGACACACGCTGATTGCAGCCGGATCCGTCGAAGCGGTGTTCACCGTGCAGACGCTGCAGACGGGCGTCATTCCGCCAACCATCAACTACGACGATCCCGACCCCGCCTTAGCCATCGATGCCGTTCCCAACGTGAGCCGCACGGCCGACGTGCGCGTCGCGCTGTCGAACTCCTTCGGCTTTGGTGGCCAGAACGTGTGTGTCGTCTTTTCCCGGGACCTCCAATGACAGATCAAGCACAACTTGCGACGCGCCCCTCGACGAACGAACCGCGCGATGGACGCATGCATGCAGCCCAACTCGTGCGCGAGCGCTGCGTGGAGATCGCCGAGATCGATGCTCCGCCCGCTCCATATGCCGATGAGGTCCAAGTCCGGATACGCGCCGTTGCGCTCAACCATATCGACGTCTGGAGCTGGCGCGGCATGGCATTCGCCAAGCGTGCGCTTCCCCTCACGCTCGGCGCGGAGGCAGCCGGTGAGGTTGTCGCGGTCGGCGCGAGCGTCGACCACCTCGCCGTCGGCGATATCGTATCGCTCTACGGCGCACGAACATGCGGAGTGTGTATCCCGTGCCGCGAAGGGCGCGATAATTTCTGCACCGATCTTTCCGCCATGTACGGCTTTCACATCGACGGCTTCCTCCGCGAGCGCGTGAACATTCCCGCGCGGCTCGCGGTGAAAGCGCCCGCCGGCCTCGATGCCACCCTGGCCGCGTTCGCACCCATCACGTTCGGCACCGTCGAGCATATGCTGTTCGACAACGCCAAGCTCCAAAGCGGAGAGACCGTTCTCGTGCATGCCGGTGGCAGCGGCATCGGCAGCGCTGCAATCCAGCTTGCGAAGGCCGCGGGGGCACAGGTCATCACCACGGTCGGAAGCGAGCGCAAGGCGGCCATGGCCGCGAAGCTCGGCGCCGATCACGTCATCAACTACAACGATGAGCGCTTCGGCCGGCGCGTCCGCAAGCTGACCGATGGCCAGGGCGTCGATGTCGTCTTCGAGCATGTCGGGCCCGCCACATGGGAGGACAGCCTGCTGTCCCTCAAGCGCGGCGGCCGCCTCGTCACCTGTGGCTCGACGACCGGCGTCGCCGCCAAGACGAACCTTTACATGCTGTTCCAGCAGCAGTTGCGCCTGATCGGCAGTTTCGGCTGCCGCATCGAGAATATGCGCACCGTGATGCAGAAGCTTGCCGACGGACAGGCTTTTCCCGTCATCGATACTGTCCTTCCCCTCGAAAGCGTCGAAACCGGGTTGGACCGCCTCGAGCGGCGCGATGTGTTCGGCAAGATCATCGTAACTCTCTGACCAAGGATGCCCGGCATGCACGATGATGGCAGGGACGTGCTGATCACCGGCGTAGGGCTGGTGAGCTCGCTCGGCAAGGATACCGGCGAGCACGTTGCGCATTTGTGCAACGGCGCAAACGCCTACGCGGTCGACGAGCAGCGCTTTGCGCCTTACTGCGTGCACCCGCTCTCGCAGCTCGATTTTGCCCAGCAGATCCCCAAGAAAAGCGATCTCAAGCAGATGGAAGCGTGGCAGCGCATCGGCGTCTACGCCGCCGGGCTCGCCCTTTCCGATGCCGGCATCGCCGGCGATGCCGAGTTGCTGCAGCGCACGCACCTCGTCGTTGCCGCCGGCAGCGGCGAGCGGGATATCGGCGTCGACTGCGATGTGCTCGACAAGCTCAGCCAGACCGACGACAGCACCGCGCTAGCGAAACAGGTGCTGCCGAGCGCACTTCGCCCCACGCTGTTCCTCGCCCAGCTTTCCAACATGCTGGCCGGAAATATTTCCATCGTGCATGGAGTTACCGCGTCATCGCGGACCTTCATGGGCGAAGAGATCGCCGGGCTCGCGGCGATCGAGAACGCCTTCCGCAGGATCGCGGCCGGGCAGATCGACATCGCCATTGTCGGCGGGGCGCTCAACGCCGAGCGCGAAGATCTGCTGCTGGGGTATGAGCTCGGCCACAACCTGTGGAAGGGAAGCTACGCTTCCGTCTGGGACCGCGCGGGAGCCGGTGGCGGCTTTATCCCGGGCGGCATGGGGGCTTTTCTCGTGCTCGAAGCCCGTGCGCACGCGACGGCGCGCAATATCGAACCCTACGCCCGAATTGTCGATGTCGCCACCGGCCGCTGCGATCGCACCGGCGGTGCCACCCAGCGTGCCTTGGCAGAGCTCTACGGGGGCTTACGCGACAAACCCACAGGTCCGCTCACGGTTCTCAGCGGAGCGAGCGGGGCTGCTCCCGCGACGGCCGAGGAGATCGCCTTCATCGAATCTCTGCCGTCGCACGGGGCAGAACCCATCGTGCGAGCGTTCGGCAGCACCTTCGGACACGGCGTAGAGGCGCACTTCCCCACCGGGCTGGCGCTAGCGGCTCTCGCCACCCGCCACAAGCTCACGCCGAAGGCGACGGGCAACGCCGAAATCGAGCGGCCATTCACCGGCTCGACCTCCAACGCGCTCGTGACCTGCGTCGGTCACTGGCGCGGCGAAGGTCTCGCGCTGATTGGGGCCGCCTGAGGAATCCATGATGAACGATCATCGAGATGCAATGGGACGCCCGCTCGTCGCCATCACCGGAGCAGGAATTGTCACCTCGCTCGGCCGCGACAAGGCCGAGAACTGGGCGGCGCTCACCGCGGGGCGATCCGGCATCAAGCGCATCGAGCGATTTCCGACAGACGGGCTGCGCACCAACTTTGCCGCCACGGTCGATTTTCTCACCGGCGAGGCTTCGCCTGCACCGGCGCTCACCATCGAGCTGGCCCGGCACGCCACCGACGAAGCGATCCGCGAGGCCGCGATCGGCGCGCAGGGCCGCTTCCCGGGTCCCCTATTTCTCGCCACGCCGCCCGCCGAGCTCGAATGGCCGCAACGGAAGGCTCTCTACCATGCGGGGCGCAACTCGGGCTTGACCGGCTATCAGCGCCTTGTCGACGCCGCCCGGGAAGGCGACTGGGACGAGATGAATTCCCTATTCCAGTTCGCGAGCGTCGGAGAGCATCTCGCGCAGCGATTTGGGACCCGGGGCATTCCCGTCTCCGTGTCGACCGCGTGCGCATCGGGCGCCACCGCGATCCAGCTCGGTGTTGAAGCGATCCGCCGTGGGGAAGCCGACGCTGCGCTCTGCGTCGGCACCGATGCGTCGGTTCAGATTGAAGCGCTGATCCGCTTCTCGCTGCTCTCGGCGCTCTCGACGCGGAACGATCAGCCGGAGCATGCCTCCCGGCCATTTTCCAAGGACCGCGATGGATTTGTCATGGGCGAAGGCGCGGCCGCGCTTGTCCTTGAATCCTATGCAGCGGCGAAGGCCCGCGGCGCGACGGTGCTGGGCTTCGTTCGCGGCTGTGGCGAGCGCGCCGACAACTATCACCGTACGCGCTCGAAGCCGGACGCCTCCGCCATCGTCGGCGCAATCGCAAATGCAATCACCGATGCCTGCATCCCGGCCACCAAAATCGACTACGTCAACGCACACGGCACCAGCACGCCGGAAAATGACAAGATGGAATATCTGGCACTCAAGCAGGTGCTCGGCGAGCATCTCACGACAACACCGATCAGCTCCAGCAAGTCGATGATCGGACACACGCTGTCCGCCGCGGGCGCGATCGAGGCAGTGATCTCGTTGCTGACCATCCACAACGGGATGCTGCCACCCACCATCAACTACGACGTTGCCGATCCCGAAATTCCGCTGGACGTCGTACCGAACGTGGCCCGCCCCGCGCGCGTCGAAACGGTATTGTCGAACTCGTTTGGCTTCGGCGGGCAGAACGCGGCGCTGGTCATCGGCGCGCCGTAGCGTCGTATGCGCTCAGGGTGCCGCCACGCCTTGGGGCACGGTGCGCACGCCCATGCCAGCGATGAGCTGATGGCTCGTCAGCCGCGTCGACGCCCACCCGCGCACGGGCTGCTCGCCCTTCAGCCATGCCGTAAACTGCGCCCACAGGTCGAACGGCAACGCGCTTCCGTCGAAATTCTGCAACGGCACGCGATAGTCCGCGGACGTGAACTTGTACTCGACGAAATAGGAAAGACGTGGAACGCGGATTTCCAATCCCACCACGAGCTGCATGGCAGGGCCCGCGTACTGGTAGGCGTAGGTGCGCCCCTGCAGGCCTTTCATCTGCACCTCCGTGTGCGGCAGCGCCACGCCCAGGCCACCGCCCACATACGGGCTGAAGGTGGCGCCGAGAGACGGCAGACGCCGCAGCCAGTTCAGGGTGAGCAGATTGTGCCCATGGGTGAACTCGAGCTTATGGAAAACATCCCCGATCGCCGCTTCGGAAGGTAGCTTCTCCCCGTCCAGGCCGCCGGAAAACTTCACGCGCTGATCGAGTGGCGCATAGGCTTTCGAATGCATGAAATCCAGCATGACGCCGTCGGAGCGGCCGGGAAGCCATCGCGCGATGCGGATGCCATAGTAGATGGGGTCGTCGAACGCCTTCCCCTGCCAGTCCACGCCGTGAACGGTCATCTCGGCGCCGCCACGCTGGATGCGCAAATCGCTGGCATAGGTATAAGGGCTGCCGCCATAGGCCGCGAAAAGATATTCGCCGCCGCGGTAGCGCACCCGTTCCAACAATTGCGCGCGGGCAGCCTTCGCAGCGTCATCGTCCTCGCCGTCCGTCACCTGGGATTGCTGCGCGGTCAGGGGGGCAATGGATGGCGAGGCGAGGAGCGCATAACAGATGGCGGAAGCCATGCCGCAAACACCGTAGGCAGCGCCAAGGGCTTTCCGCCATCGGGTCCGCGCTTCCGCTCGCGGCTCGCCAAAGACGCCCGCGCCGAGCTTGCGGAACGCGCCGTCAAAGCGCGCAGAAACTACAGTCTTGATGCTTCTGCCTAACGAAGTTTCCACGCCCGCCCCCGGTGATCCTCACCGCTTTAGCTAGGCTGGCAGTCCTGCGGCGCACATAACGAAAGTCAATTGTTCTCCGTGACATCTCGCCGGGCTGATCCCGCCATGCACGAGGTCGCACCACCAAGCCGTGGTGCGCTGCGGCGGAGCCAACAGGCGCTCGCTCATCGAAAGACTGATCGAGATCAGCCGCAGCATGGCGTCCGGCGGCGGTGAGCGATGCGCGACAGTATGCGCCCGCTGTACTTTATTACTCGTAGAGTACACAATAAGGGCGACTGAGCACGGTAGGGCGAGCAATGAGTTCGAGCACAGAGTGCCTTGCGGATGAGGCCAGTTACATCCACCCGCCACCGGCGTGGCAGGCCCACGCGCTCGTTTCGATGTCATTGCGCGGCGGACTCGAGATAAGCGCGGTGCGTCCGGGGCACGCGCGGCGCGTGCCTCTCGCGGGCGGCGGCACACACTTTATCGTCAGCGTTTCCGGCCGCCCCGTCATCGGCAGCGATGCAGAGCCTCGCAACCGCTACATCTGCAAGCCCCAGGTGCTGCACATCCTGCGCCAGCCCGAGGGGGCACCCGCGCGATGGATCGACGTCGGCGCGTCTGCGTGCCTCGCCGCCCTGATTTTCTTTCCGCAGTCTTGGTGTATCGGATGTCCGCGCGGTCCAACCTGCCAGGTCTCGCGCTTCCTCATGCGGGGTGCTGAAGGTGACCCGCTGGGCGACGAGGAGATTGCCCTCGATACGAGCAGCCTCTCCTACGCGCGAGCCCTGCTCGATCTGCGCGTCGAGGACGATGCATCCACCCTCGCCGCCGAGCAATTGGTGCTGGCACTGCTCGCGTGGAGCTATAGCAAGCACGCCGGCCCGCAGATATCGGAAGCAGCCGATCCATCGGTTCCACCGAAGGCGCTATCGAAGCTGAAGCAAGCGGCTGACATCCTCAGTCAGCGCCTCGATGATCCCCCGACCATCTCGGAGCTCAGCGCCATCGTCGGCATGAACGCGTGCGATCTGAAGCGCTGCTTCAAGTGCTGCTACGGTGACGGCATCGCCCGCTTCTCGCGCAACCGTCGCCTCGAGGCCGCCCAGGATCTGCTCTCGCGCAGCACGCTCAGCATCGCCGAGATTGCACTCGAGGTCGGCTATACCAATCCGAGCCAGTTCGCCCGGGCCTTTCGCCAGCAGTTCAACATCAACCCCGCCGAATACCGCCGCCTCCCGCGCCCGAACGCTGGCTGAGCGGGTCTGGCGACCTGCTCCGCGGCAAGAAATATTCTCCCGATTTGAGCATCGTCGCTGCCGCATGGAGGCGCTTCCCCTGGGCCGACAGCCTTAACTGCGCGGAGCAAGGGAGCGGTCGCGGCTCGGATCCATAGCGCATGCCTCGTCCCTTGCAATCGTCCGACGGATGAATTTGCGCAGGGGGAAGAGCGATGCGAAGTGTTGGTGTTGGTTCAAGTGCGTGTTGCCGGAAAGGCCGTCATGAAGCCGCCGGTTCCGGCCGCTTGGCGTCGCGACAGGGCAACGAGACCCTAGGCTCGGGCGCGCCGTATCTCGTCGTCTGCCTCCTCAGCGCGCTCGCAGTCGCTTGCATCGTTCCATCCCGTGCCATCGCACAGTCTGCAGCTCCGGGGGCGGAGGTCGTGCTTCCGCCGATCGTTGTCGACACGACACCGGCACCCAAGAAGAAGAAAAAGCCATCGGGCTCCGGCTCGGCAGCCTCAACAGCGGCAGCTGCTCCGGCATCTGTACCGTCACCGTCGGCGGAAACTTCCGCAGGGCAAACGACGGGAGCACAAACAGCCGAAGCCGTCGCCCGCAGGCGGCTCGACGCCATCGCGGGAGGAACCGCGGTCGTCGGCGAGGAGCAGCTCGTCGGGCGGGCCAATGTGACCATCGGCGACTCTTTGAAGATCGTGCCGGGCGTCGTCGTTCAGAACTTCTTCGGCGGCAACGACCAGCCGCGCATCCAGATTCGCGGCTCCGGCCTGCAGCAGAACCCGGTCGAGAGGGGCATTCTCATTTTGCAGGATGGCCTTCCGCTCAATCGCGCGGACGGCTCGTATGTCGTCGGTCTCGCTGACCCGCGCCAGGCCGAGTTCATGGAGATCTATCGCGGGTACGCCGCGAACAGGCTGGGCGCTACCGTCCTCGGCGGCGCCATCAACTTCACCACACCCACCGGTTCGACGGCGCCGGGTGCCACAGCAACATTCGAAGCGGGAAGCTTCGGGCAGATCACGACGACTGCTCAGGCTGGCGCGCGCCAGGGCGACCTCGATGGCAGCGTGCAGTTCAGCTACAGCGAACGCGACGGCTTCCGCGACTACAACAGCTCCGAGCGCGCGAACCTCAATCTCAATGCGGGCGCCAAGGTCGATGAGCACATCGCGACCCGCATCTTCCTTGGCTACACTAATCTCGGCTTCGATGTCGCCGGGCCTCTGCCGTGGACATTGCTCAAGCAGAACCCCAAGCAGGTTTACGGCGGTCCCACCGTCATCCCAGGGAACCCGCCAAAAGTCCTCAATCCCGGACCGGACGTGCAGCGCGACCGGCCACGGCGTGAGACGGAGCAGTTCCGCATCGGCTCGCGAACGTCAGCCGCCTACGGCGCGCATCTTGTCGACGTCGCGGTCGGGTATGCGTATACTGACGACATGTTCCGCTTTCCCATTTCAGGTGGTGTTCGCACCACTGAAGGCGGCGACCTCACGAGCGTAGTACGCTACGCCTACAGCCCCGACGCCTCAGCGCCGCTCCCGCTGTTCGAGGCCACCGCACAGTACATCGTGGGCTCGGCCGACCGGGAGAATTTTCTCAATATTGCCGGCAGTCAGGGTGCCAAGTTTGGCGACAGCGAGCTCGATGCCACGACTCTGTCGCTGAACGTCGGCCTCAATGTCCCGCTCGGCTACGGCTTTACCCTGAGCCCTGCCCTCGCCTACGCCTATGCGACGCGTGACAACACAGATCACTTCGGCGCCGGGCCACGCCCGGGTGCGGGCTTCCATCCGGTGCAGGGCACGCTGCAGCAGTTCTTCGCGTTGCCGCAGAACACGAGCTACACCCGTAGCTACACGGGATGGAGCCCGAGCCTCGGCCTGCTCTATGACCTTGCGCCGAACAACACGCTCTTCGGCGCGGTGAGCCGCAGCTTCGAGCCACCGACGCACGATGATCTTCTTGCCACGATAAACGGCACTCCCTTCTTCAGCCCTGGATACCCGGCACAAAAGGGACAGCCGCCCCAGCCGGTGCCGCAATACGCATTCGCCACGCCCAACCTCGATGCGCAGACCGCGACCACCCTTGAGGGCGGTTGGCGCGGCCGGCAGGGAACGACCAGCTGGGAAGCGGTCACCTATTACTCGTGGGTCGAGAACGAGCTGCTCAATCTGCGTGATGCTTCCGGCGTGCCGCTGGGCGCGGTTAATGCCGACAGGACGCGCCACTTCGGCGTCGAGCTTGGAATAGCGGCGCAGCTCAGCCGAAATATCGGCGCGCGCATCGCGTATACCTATCAGGATTTCCGCTTCGATGGCGATCCGGTGCACGGCAACAACAAGCTCGCCGGTGCGCCTCCACATATCATCAACGCGGCAGTACGCTACACGGTCAACTCGCAGTTCTTCGTCGAAACCGAAGTGAACTGGCTCCCCGGCGAGACGCCCGTCGACAACGCCAACACCATGTTCAACAAGTCGTTCGTCACCGTCGATGCGCGCGCGAGCTACGAGCTCGACCGGACGATCTCGCTCTACGGCGAAGTGCGGAACGTCTTCGACGAGAAATACGCCTCGTCGACACTCATCGTGGACACGGCGACCGCCGGCCAGGCGGCATTTCTTCCGGGCGACGGCCGCGCGTTCATCGTCGGAATAAAAGGAAACTACTGAAGGCCGGAGAGCACGCCGCAAGGCGTGCGCTCCTCCAGGCGGCGCGAGAGAAAGGCACACGATATGATACAGGCGAAACCGGCAACGAATGAGCTTCCGGGCCACGGGCTCAAAGCGGAGAAGATGCCAGGTCACTGGCTTCTCGCGCGGCTGGGAAAGCGCGTGCTGCGCCCGGGCGGACTCGCGATGACTCGTGCCCTGCTCGACGATCTCGATATCGGCAAAGCCGACGACGTGGTCGAGCTTGCACCGGGCCTCGGCGTCACCGGCCGTCTCGTCTTGAAGAGAAAGCCCCGATCCTACGTCGGCGTCGAGCGCGATGCGACGGCCGCCGCCTGGACCGCGAACCGCCTGCCGTCGCAAACGGAAGTCTCGGTGAGGGTCGGCCCTGCCGATGAAACCGGGCTGCCGGCCGAGAGCGCCAGTGTCGTCATAGGAGAGGCCATGCTGTCGATGAACCCGTCAGAGCACAAGCAGCGCATCGTGCAAGAGGCCCACCGGGTGCTGCGCCCGGGTGGATGCTATGCGATCCACGAATTGGCAATCGTCCCCGACAACGTACGCCCCGAGATCAAACAGGACATCGAGAAGGCCCTCTCGACGTCGATCCATATCGGTGCGCGCCCGCTGACACCGGAAGAATGGCGCCAGCTCCTCGAAGCCGCCGGGTTCGACGTGGAGCGCACGCGGCTGTCGCCGATGAACCTTCTCCGGCCCGCACGCCTCATAGCGGACGAAGGGTTGTGGGGCGCGTTGAAGTTCCTCGGCAACGCCATGACGGACGGTGAAGCCCGGCGGCGCGTACGCCTGATGCGCCGCACGTTCCACAAATATCGCGCGCATCTCAACGCCATCTCGCTCATCGCACGTAAGAAAAGCTGATGCGCACGAGCCTTAATGTAGAATTTTTACGCGGCTCGAATTCAAAGCGACGTGTGATGCAGCACAGCTCGACAAAACTTACACTTCGTCTGAATCTTGCCTGCCGTCGCCGATGAAGGCTATGTGAGATCGCTTCTGTTTCGCAGAATCTGTTGAGCTGTCGACGATCCGGCAGCGACGTTTCAGCTGTATCGGCCCTATGCCGCTACGCCTTAACTCGGGTGGATCGTGAATTTTGTGCAGCGTCCTGAAGAAAGTCCAAAAGGCGCGTCAATAGCATCTCTCGGTCGAAATGCGCCATGTAGTACGCCTTACCGCGTGCACCCATCTGCTCGCGTTGCGTCGGCGACAGATCGGCCATGGCGCGCACAGCTTGCGCCAGGGATGAGGGATCTCCGGCATGGGCGGGGAAACCTGCACCACTGTTGGCGATCACCTCGGCGACCTCTCCGTCAATGGCGGTAACAATTGGCTTGCCGCTGGCAAGATACGCTTGGATCTTGGTGGGGATGGTGCGTGTGAATGCGTCTTCCGCACGTAGCGTGGCAAGCAGCACATCGGCCTCTCGGTAGAACGCGCTCATCGCGTCAGCGGGATAGCGTCCCCAAACATGAACACGTGCGCCGAGATCTGATTCCTGAATTTGCTTGCGGAGAGACGGAAGAGCGTGGCCGTCGCCGACAATGTGCCAGTGAATCCGCGTATCGTCCCGCAGTATGCGCGCCGCTGCGATGATGGTTTCGAAATCTTGCGAAAAGCCGATGTTCCCCGTGAACATGACTTTGAACCCCTCCGGCATCGGGGGAATGACACTTGCCGTGATGGGTGCCTCACTCGGTTCCCACTGCGGCATGTAGCCGATGCTTTGAGGTGCTAATCCACCCACTCGCGCTATATGTTCGGAAAAACGCTTCGATTGGCCAAGTATTCTGTCGCACCGACGGTAAATCCAGCGCGTCAGACGGCCGGCAGCACCGATGATCGCCGCGTGCTTGACTTGCCCGGAGGCCGACAGACTGTCTGGCCAGAGATCCATAACCCACAAAACCAATGGACTGCGAACGTATCTCTTAGCGACGATAGCAGGAAGGACCTGAGTAATTGGCGAAACCATCCAGCACAACACGACATCATGGCTCGACCGGGTCAGCCGGAATGGGATGATGAGACTGCCGAGTGCAGCAAACGAGAGGTAGTTGAGCGCGAGCTTAAAACGGTTCCCTTGTCCACGAGCGAACATAGGTAGCCGCAGAACCCGTAGACCATTCCATCGGTCCGTATAAGGACCGCGAGCGAGTGTATAACCGTCGAAAAATTGGCCTCGTGGGTAATTTGGCAGGCCGGTGACCACCGTAACCTCGCAGCCGCGCTCCTTTAGCCCTAGTGCGATATCGTTGGCGCGAAAGTTTTCTGGCCAGAAATATTGTGAAATGAAAAGGATGCGCAGAGGTCTTGAGGAAACCTTCTCCTCGACGCTGCCGTCTTCAGAGTTCTGCATACGCTCGCCCGCTCGTCCGAAATGCTGCTCGCCATGGCGAAAGCATACCGCTCGCCTCACCGGTACCAGACGGTTCGATTCACGTAAGCTGTATAGCTGAGGATAATCCGAATGATCTTTTCCGATACGAGACCACAGTCGTAGTCGGGCACGAGACGGCGAGTGGGATTGTTTGCCGCTTGGGCAGTGACCACGTCCACCGCTTCGATAATGCGTTCCCGCGTGGGATCGCACATAACCAGCACGCCAGCGTCCATTCCTTCTGGTCGCTCGTGAGCCTCGCGTATTGTGATTGCAGGAAAGCCCAAAATCGAGCTTTCCTCCGTAATCGTTCCGCTGTCCGAGATCACGCAGCGCGCTTCCCGTTGCAGCTTCACGTAATCGAAGAAGCCCAACGGCTTCACGAAGCGCACGCGCTCATCAAGGTCGCCGATGCCAGCTTCATCGAGACGTCTGCGTGTGCGCGGGTGTGTCGAAACGAGGACCGGAAGCTTGTAGTGGCGCGCCAGCGCATCAACGGCTGCCATGAGGTTTTCGAGCGTTTGCGGGTCGTCGACATTCTCCTCCCGATGGGCGCTGACGACAAAAAATTCTTTGTTCGTAAAACCAAAGCGCTTCACCACATCCGAGCGGTCAATGGCTGCGGCGTGGTATGCGAGCACTTCCTGCATCGGAGAGCCGGTTTTGATCACCGTTTCCGGCTTGAGGCCCTCGGCGAGAAGATAACGCCGCGCATGTTCCGTATATGTGAGGTTGATATCGCTGACGTGGTCGACCAGCTTGCGGTTGATCTCTTCGGGGACGCGCTGATCGAAGCACCGATTGCCAGCTTCCATGTGGAATATAGGAATCTTGCGCCGCTTGGCGGCAATAGCTCCGAGACTGCTATTGGTGTCACCAAGCAACAAGAAGGCGTCGGGTTGCTCCACCTCGAGAACCTTGTCTATTCGCTGGATGACCAGGCCGATCGTCTCCGCGGCCGTAGCTCCGGCTGCTTCGAGAAAGTGGTCGGGCCTACGGATTCCCAGCTCCGAGAAAAAGATCTCGTTCAGTTCAAAATCGAAATTCTGGCCGGTATGCACCAGCACGTGCGTGAGGTGCTGATCGAGCTCGGCGATCACGCGGCTCAGCTTGATGATCTCCGGACGTGTCCCGACAAGAGTGAGAACCTTCAGCGGCATTGAGGCCTGTTCTATTTTTCAGCAGCTTTTTGGTTGGCGAGCTCTTTTACCATGGCCTCCCACGTTGGCGGTTGGTATCCGAACTCGTTGCGGAACCGAGTAGAATCTAAACTCCGATCGATGACGAGCCGCGCGTCGCTCACGACCTCGACGTCGGGAGACAAGTATTTTCGGAAAAGCATTAGCAAGCTATATTTGTCTATTGGGGAACTCGATACGTGAAAGACACCGCTCGCGTTCGGATGGTCGACGAGCATTCGTTCGACGACACGAGATAGTTCGTTTGTCGTCAAACCCGAGAATATGGCTTGGGAGAAGCCGGGGACAGACCCGTGTTGCGCGAGAAACCATTCGAGGAGCCCGGTTTTGCGCGTCAGCTCGTAACCGACAATGGAGGTCCGCAGCGTGAGGCAATGATCCCCCGCCACCTCGCCCAGGTACTTTGTTCGACCATAGATGTCTTCGGCATCCGAGGGCTCGGTCTCGAGATAAGCACCCTTGCGCCCGGAAAAAATGCAATCCGTACTGATATGGACGAGCCTGGCCCCGGCCATCCTGCAAAGCACCGCTAGTCGGTGCGGCAGTAGGGCATTGATTTCAAGACTCGCAATTGCATCGTTCGCGGAGGGGCGCTGCTTGACTATGCCAACGCAGTTGACGACCGCATCGGGACGTACTGCTGCGAACACCTCGGCGAGCCGATCCGTCACGCGAGCGTCGATGCCGGCGATCGCCGTGGAAAAGTCGAATAACCCCAGGTCACGGTAGGCTTCGAGCGGCTGACGCAGTGTGACGCGAACATCATGTCGATGGCGAAGATCGGCAAACAGCCGGTGGCCCAACATACCATCGCCACCTAAGATCAAAATGCGCACGTCACAGCCCTTGAGAATATCGTGGTTTCAACGTAGCAGCTCCCCTCCTTCGGCAAGCTGCAGTCGGTTACCGAGAAGATTGTGCCTTTCAAGCAGGGCATGCGTGCCAGCCAAATCCAAAACCGTGTCGCGGGAACTGAATTCCTTCGACAATGCGGGCTCGCCCAATGGACCAGCCAGCTCCGGCAGCATCGGGCGAATGGCGAAAAATTCACCGCGGCGCAATGTATGAAGACACTCCTCGTCGGAGACCATGATTTCGTGGAGCTTCTCTCCCGGTCGGATGCCAATGATCTTGATCTCGATTTCTCGTTCGCCAACCATGGCCTGAGCAACATTCAACATGGTGGCGGCCGGCGCATCGGGTACGAGGATTTCCCCCCGCTCGGCGGTGCGAAGCGCTGCGAAAACGGTATCGACGGCCTGGTCTAGACTGAGGAGGAAGCGCGTCATCTCTGGGAGGGTGACGGTTACCGGCCCTCCGCCGCGGATTTGCTCGAAGAAAAGCGGGATGACCGAACCGCGAGATGCCATGACGTTGCCATAGCGTACGCAGACGAACCGAGTGTCGGGGTTGAGAATATTGGCGGATATGAAAATCCGCTCCTGTAGGGCTTTCGTCATGCCCATGACATTGATGGGCTTGCACGCCTTGTCGGTACTAATGCCCACGACGGTATCAACCGCATAGCGGTGTTCGCGTATCGCGCGCACGATATTGACGGCTCCGCTGCAATTGGTGAGGAGCGCCTGATCGGGGAAGTACTCGCAGTTGGGTACCTGCTTCAGCGCCGCCGCATTTATGACGACGTCCACGTCCCGTAGAGCCGAACAAATGTCGGCGTAGCTGCGCACGTCTCCGACAATGAACTGCAGCGACCGTCGAAAATTTTCGTAGATCACTTCGTCTGTCGTAACGTGCCTATGCTGGTACGACACACGCATATCGTGCTGTTTTCCCTCGTCGCGGGACATCACGATAACGCGCTTGGGAGTTCCCATCTCGCCAGAAAGCAGACGGCGAATCAGAAACTTGCCAAGCGAACCAGTGCCGCCGGTGACTAGGACGGATTTATCTTGGAGCAGCATTAGAATGTGATCTCTTCGACGGCGCTGAACGCGTATCCGTCTCTTATCCGACGGCGTCGCTATTGACAACGACGTCAGGGTTAGCCTCGGCCGCTGCGCGGAGGAAAAGTGCGCGGTTGGCAGCTATGTGCCCCGGGTCATCCCCAAAGAGTGCAGCACAGTGGCGAGCTGCCGCTCGCAGCTGCATCTGCTCTTCTGGACTGGCGAGGGCGCGCTCTCGGATTATACGTCTAAATTTTCCCGGGTCATCGAGAGAGACCGCCACACAGGCTTGATCGAGGGTAGTGCGCCACGGCGTTCGGTCGCTAATTAGCACCGGCGTCCCAGCCTGCAGAGCCTCACAAATAACATGCCCGAAGTTCTCGCCGCGGGTAGGAAGCAGCAGCAGATCGTAGCACGAGAGAATATCCGGCACCTGTATCGGTTGAATCTCGCCAGTGAAGGAGACCTTTATGGACTGCGGCAGCTTCTCCGCTTGGCATCGGAGGGCACTTAGGTACTTCGGATCTGAACAAGGACCAACTACATCGAGGTTTACCGGAACATCATCCAGGCAACTTAGCAAATCGAGCGCATATTCGAGATTTTTCATCGGACTAATCCGCGCCAGGAAGATTACGCGCAGCGGGTCGCCCAGTGCTCGCGCGGGTGGGCCAGGCAGTTCGGCTGGAAGAGCACCGACGATATCTGACGCTATGACGAGCCGATCGCTGCCAACCTTGAGCACGCGCTGTATATCCTCTGCTTCACGCTCACTTGACGCCATCCACAGCGCCTCGCGGAATAGGCCCAACTTTTGTGCGATGCCCAAATAGAAAGCTTTGCGCCCCCTTTTTAGCGCGAGTGCCCCGGCGCCGAGTTCGCCCCTAGGGGCGATAACAAGCGGTCGGATTGGAGCAAGGCCCAGTTGTCGCGCAAGCAGTGGCAGAGTGGAACAGGCAGTATCGAAGACACTGTTGAGATAGAGCACATCGTGGGATGTCTCGCGCAGAAGGCGTGCCACCGCCGTTAGCCTAAATCCTCTCGGAGAACGGTAATTCACCGGACCATGCAGACTTTCAATCCAACCGTCGCAAGGCACGCCGGGATATGGTTTTCGCTCCCCAAGATCCCTGTTGCGCGTCACAATCAAGAACTCGAAATCGACAGCCAGCGCGCGTGCTAGATTGCTGATCGACCGTGGAGGTCCACCGGACTTGAACCCCGGAAGGTAGTACGAGGCGAAGGTCAATACGCGCGGCTTCACAGAGACTGCGGAAATCGGAGACGTGACGCTGCCGGCGGGATTGCAGCCCATGCTACTTTTCCCGTCTCAACGGTGAAGCGTGTATTGCGCAGCGCGCATGTCCAGACGGCGCAAAGGTGGTCCGGATAAAACTTGTTGCGCGCCTTGCATATTTCCGTTCGGAGCAGCCGTGTTTCGCAAGCTGGGCAGCATCCGGAGCTGATCTATCGACCACGCCGCAAGCCGGCGACCAGCCACCAGGGCATCATCGGATACGGCATGGTGCGGTTTGGGAAAACGGAACGGGGGCCGCTCCAAGTTCAAAATGCGAAAGTCGCCCGATCGAATATCTGAATTAAACAGCGTGGCCACATCCGTGGTGGCAATAAAATAGCTCCTTGGTTTGCTAACAATGTTGCGCAGTAGCCGGAAAATATCATCAAATCCCAAGTGGAACAAAACCTCCCTACAAATGACGACGTCTGCATCGGGTAGAACATGGCGCGTGGCGTCGAGTAGATGAAATTCGCGGCGCTCGTTCGCGTATACAGCTCTGTTGATGGCAATCACTTCTTCCGCAATGTCGACGCCGATATAGCGCGCATCGACATTTAGATGCTGCATCCAATTGAAATCGCCACAGCCGATGTCCAATATAGTCTCGCACCCGAGTTGGCGAAGAAGGAGCGGCAGCTCAGCACGAATGCTGCCAGTAATCTCCAGTGTTGAGCCGGTTCCCGAACCGGGAGCCCCTCCGCCCCATCTAGACCAAGCTTCTGTACGGTAAATACTTGAAAAGCGCTCGGATACTGAGCCCCGCAGATACGCGGTAGGAATCCCACGCCAGCGCCGGATCTGATCCATTGCCACATCTGCCGCCGCTCGGTGAAGCATGTGACGCACAATCTCTTTGGCTGTACGGGTGATGATCCCCATGCTAAACCCCCGACGAGTGATATTCCCCAAAAAACCGCGACTTGCTGACTGTGAAACGCTCCGTCAGAATCAACATCGCTGCCAACTTTGCAGGTGCTGGTTGGAGCGCCCTTATGAGCGTCTGCTTCGTGCCTGTCTACATCACGTATCTCGGGATGGAGGCATATGCGGTCATCGGGCTTTTCGCAGTCCTACAGGTGTGGATGTCGCTCCTCGATTTCGGATTGGGGCCGACGCTCAACCGCGAGATGGCCCGCCTGCAGGCAGGATGGCACACAGCAATCAGCATTCGCAACTTGTTCAGGTCCGCAGAATTGGTGTGCTTCAGTGCGGCCGGGTTCATTGCGTTCATCATCTTCTTCGCTTCCGAGTGGCTCGCGCGCGACTGGCTGCGTCCGGAACACATTGAAACTCAGAACCTTGCGGCCGCGATCTCGCTTGGGGGAATCGCCCTGGCACTGCGATGGGTAGCGGGGCTCTATCGCAACGCCATCCTCGGACTGCAGGAACAGGTGTGGGTTAACGTAGTCACCGCAGCCTACGCTACTATCAGAGGCGTCGGGGCAATTGGCGTCCTCGCGCTAGTTTCGCCGACGCTAACCGCGTTCTTCGCGTACCAGATCCTTGTAGTTGCGCTGGAGCTCGGAACGGTTGCTCTGATCGTCTATGTACATCTTCCCCGCTCAAATACACGCGCGAGGTTCAGCGTGACAGAACTGAGGAAGGTATGGCGCTTTTCTGCAGGAGTCGCTGGCATATCAGCGTTGACGACGGTTCTGACGCAGAGCGATAAGCTAATATTGTCGAAGTTGCTGTCGCTCTCCCAGTTCGGGCATTACGTGTTGGCCGGTACAATCGCCACAACGCTACTCGTCTTGGTGGTTCCCGTCTCAACCGCAGTGGGGCCTCGCCTCATCGATATCGTCTCACGGGGCGACTGCGAAGCAGTGGCAAGTGTCTATCATCGATATAGTCAGCTCGTCAGCATATTGGTTATCCCCAGTGCGCTAACACTAGCAATATTTTCGGATCGCGTGTTGCTTTTGTGGACGCACGATGCAGAGTTGACCGCTGCTGCAAGCCCATTGGTCACCATTCTCGTGCTCGGCACGATGTGCAACGCATTTATGAACGTGCCGTATCTCCTACAGCTTGCCTTCGGCTGGACTCGCTTCTCACTTATCGGCAGTTCGATCGCCGTCGCGCTGTTGCTGCCCGCACTTGTGATGAGTGCGTCCTATTATGGTGCGATCGGCTCCGCCTCGATCTGGCTCATTCTGAATGCGGGCTATGTCGTAATCGGGATGCCGTTTATGCACCGCTCTATTCTACGTGGTGAATTGTCGTCATGGTTCATTAGAGATATGGGTATCCCACTGCTATGTGGCGTTGCGGTAGTCCTCCTTGCTCGCCTTGCTATATCAAGAGTGGCAACTGACAACTTGCTTGTAAACGCGTGTCTTCTTTTGCTGATATTTTGCCTGAGCTCTTTTGTGGTAGGGGTCTCAACGCCATTAGGTCGTTCGGTCATATGCAGCAGCTTCGGCGGGAAGCTTCGCGTTGGTTTGGCGGGTTAGCCGGCGCTTCGGTGCGGCAGCTATCGAACGGGGTGGGCGTCGACTATCTTCTATTCATCGTCGCATTTACGGCGAGCGGACTAGGCGCATACAGTCTTGGTTTTTTTCCCTATCAGTGGTTAGCATTTGGACTCGCTTTCGCCGCGCTTGTCGAGGCAGCGCGCGCGCGGACGTTAGCGCAACCGCCGGTTACCCTGCTGCTCTATTTGTTGTTACTTACTTGGGCCGGCGCGGTAACTCTTTTCCAGCTAAATGCGGGTGAGTGGCTGTGGCCTGAGTGGCGTTTCGCGCTTCTACGAATTTGCAAAATCGCCGGTTTCGCTGTCGTTCTGTGGTGCACTTACACTATCGTGCGGCGCTATTCACTTGATGTATTGGCCGACTCGATTGTCACCGTTGGCGTGGTGATGAGTGTTGTCGCGCTCTATTACTACTTCGCACAGTTAAACGGCTGGCCAGAACTCCCTCGCAACCGACCGGGTGTAACCGGTGGCGATCAAGCCGTGGTGTTCACTTATCCTTTTCACCGCCTGTTGGGGACTTTCCTGGAGCCGAGCCTGTTTGCGGATTGGATGCTGCTACCGATGTTTCTTGCATGGTATAGGCTTCGCGACGGCGGACGATGGTGGGATGGACGCTTGGGAGTCATCCTGGGAGCAGTGCTGTTGACCGGTAGCATTGCGGCCTATAGTGCGCTCGCCGCAGCATTTGCCACAATAGCCATACTTTGGCTCGCCAAGCGGACGTTATCGCTAACGGTTCTCTGCAATCTGGTGTTGGGGGTGGCGATTCTGCTCTCATGCCTCCAAGGTTACAAACACACCAACGGCTATCACATCAAAGACACGAGCGGGTTTTCCTCGATCGAGCTGCTCGCGGTGATGCTGGCTGAACGCTTCGGCTCGCTGGTTGGTGAGGGGGTAACCACATCAAACCGAGGCTATCTATACAAATATTCCTCACAGACACCTGTGAGCGCCACGGGTGAGGGGCTAGGAATTGCAAATCTGAAGCTCGCGGAGGCGCTCGATTCCAAGCAACCTGCGAGCTTTTTGAATCTCTACCTCGCGATGCTATTCGGGGCGGGTTGGATTGGGCTTGCCTTGCTGGGATCGGCGATGGCGTGGCCGCTCCTTCGGATTGCTCGATGGTCGACGTTAGTGGCAAATGCCGAGATTATCGCTATGTACGCGGCCTATTTGGTTATGTTCCTGGCGGTCGCCGACGAGCTTACGTTCTCGTTTGCGGTGGTTGTTGGCATCGTCTCGACCCTTGGGCCTTATTCTGACACGGCGCAGAGTAGAAAAGGCGTGGATAAGAGCAAGCATGGCAGTCATTGCGGAATCACATCGGAACCGCCCCTTGGTGAGTGTCGGGGTGGTAACCTACAATCGCCCAGAATTTTTGCGGCGAAGTCTTGAGGATCTGCGGCGCCAAACATACGCAAACCTCGAGATCATCATCGGAGATAATGGCTCGGATGACGAGCGCGTAGAACAGATAGTTTGCGAATTCGCTTTAGAAGATCCCCGCGTATCAGTTCATAAGCATGCGACGAATATCGGCCCGCGGGCAAATTTTGCGCATGTGCTGAAGCAGGCATCCGGCGAATATTTTTTGTGGTGGTCGGACGACGACCGCCGGGAAGCTCATTTCATCGAGGCTCTCGTTGAGTGTCTTTTGATGAATCCATCAAGCACGGTCGCATTTTGCGATTTCGACCTGGTTGCGCCCTCTGGGGAGAGGCTTAAAAATTACGAGCACCAGTTTGATGCTATGTTTCCTTTCCAGGCAAAATCCGCGGCGCTGCGGTCGATAAGATATTTCATGCAACACCCGGAGCGACAAAAGCAAAACTCTATTTATGGATTGTTTCGAAGGCACCAGCTTGTAGAAATGATCGATACCGGTATGAATACCGTAGAAGACCAAGTTTTCATATATGGTGCTCTCCAGCGCGGCAGCCTGTCGTTAAGTCGACAGAGGCTCATTGCCTTCACAGTAGGAAATGCGAAGCACTACGATGCCAAGTCAGTTGCAGGCCGTACAGTCTCGACTAAAGTCATTGCTGAGCTGCGAGGGGCGGTTGACGAAGTGAAGCGAATTCCCAGCTATGTTCGCGCGAGCGGCGGTTGGTCGAAAATCTGGGTAATTCTCCTCATTCCTCCAAAATTGACTATGCTGGTTATTAGGCTTGCAGTCACGGTTCCATATAGGTTCGTGCGTCGGCGATTTGTTGCGGCGGTCGGCAAAATTTAAATCTTTCGTCTTCCGAGCAACGACGCGCATCCCCGGACTGTACCGGCGGCCACGGCGGCAAGGTTTTGAGCGTTAAGCGCCGTAAGGGGGGCTGAGTGAGCGGCACGGGCGTACGCTCTACAGGCATCTGAGAACCGGCCGGAGCGAAGATGGAAAGAGGCCGCGATACAGAGCGCGCGGCTGCGCGCGCGGCGCGCTAAACGGGGGTCCTTGCCATGCCAGAACTCCTCAATGACGCGAACTATCTCGTTGCAGCGCGCAGCGTCTATGGGACGCACGGAGGCCGAGGCATCGTGCATGCGCCATGACGCGAGCGGCTCAGGAATCCGCTGGAACGTTCCCTGTTCTGATATCCGCAGCCAGAACTCGTAATCGGCCACCTGCCGTAAGTCCTCGCGCCACCCGCCGACCGCTTCGAAAGCCGAGCGTGTAAAGAGTGCACCTGGTCCAGGCTGGCAGACGATATCGACTGCAAGCCTATGTAAATCGAAATCTTCAGTAGGCGAGAGGCGGACGAAATTTCCCTTCCCGTCGATGAGATTGAAGTCGCAGTAGGTAGCCGCGAGCGTGGGATCCCGCGCTAGAAAGCGCATGCTGGTTTCTATTGCACGAGGGTGCAGAAGATCGTCAGCACTTAGATAACCCAAGATGTCACCCTTTGCCGCGCGCCAACCTTTGTTAAGGGTGCCCGCCTGGCCGATGTTGGCATGTGATTCCCAGATCAGCCGGCCTGTGTATCGTTGCAGAACGTTGCGCGTATCGTCTGTCGAGCCATCGTCAAGAACGATGTACTCAATGTTGCGGTACGTCTGGCCAAGGACGCTTTCGATCGTCTGCGCGAGGAATTCTGCTTGGTTGAATGCCGGCGTGACGATTGAGACGAGAGGGAGTTCCACGGTCGTTTTCCACTCAAGCCACGCGTTTGAGGTATCCCCGCGGGGCAACGCTGACGAGGAGCTTGGCGTCCAATGTCGTGTCGATTGCGAACTCGGGATGCCCAGCTAGAAAGACATCGACGGCAGTCATCGCGTTATCACCGGGGCCCCATGGTCGGTCCGGAAACATATCCGAAGGAAGACGCTCAATTATCGTATCGAAAACGATGCAGTAGCTGCCCAACTTTACAAACTGTGCATAAGCCTCCAGTTCGGCGAGGACATGGGCATGCGTGTGGTTGCTGTCGAGGCAAACGAGTACCGTTTCGGCTCTGTCGGCTCGCCTTTTGACCTGTTCGATCACCGACGGATCCGTTGAGGAGCCCTCAATCATATCGATCCGACCCGCGAGCGGATGCGCTTCTATGGCAGCGCGGTTGTGGGGGCGTATATCAATGTCGATGCCAATGACACGGCGAGCCGGGACGCGCAGATCAATCTGCTCACTGGCAGTGGCTGCATCGCACACGTCGAGCAACGCTAGCATCGAAGCTGAAAGGATGAGCGAGCCACCATGCGCAACGCCCGTCTCGATGATCAAGTCCGGCTTTACGTCCCAGACGATCTCCTGGAACGCGACCATATCGCTGGGAAGCTGGATGATGGGTCTTCCGAGCCACGAGAAATTGTACATGTATTTTTTGCGAAAGGCATGATTAAGCCATTGAGAGGAAACCTCCTTCCAGGCCTCGTCACTGCCGTAGGAGAAAATAGCTTCGCGCTTCTCCCTTTCGAACTTCTGGATCGGATCAGATGTTGCCTCGCTCAAGACTAATTTCCTTCTCATGTTTGATGATTGATGGAAGGTCTTCGGTCACCGTGTGCATCCGACGGCCGAACTCCTTCGCAATGCGCGAGACGTCTATGGTAGGAAAACTGCGCACAGGCCCATTCTCGGCAAACTCGACATTATAGCCGCACGTCCTAAGAACGTTGGCGAGGGCCGCGTGTGTCACGGGCACGCCGCTGGCGACATTATAAATTCGCTCTCGGCCATCTGTCGCGATCTGTTCCAGCAGGGCAATTGCATCGTCCAGGGCGATGTAGTCTTTTGATGAGGACGGTGCTTCGCAAATCCATACTGTGCCCGAATGAATGACATCCCGCACTATGCTGCCAAGGAACGTATGCTGGCTCTGGCCCACGCCATAAACGTTTGCAAGCCTCGCTACACGGACATTTCTGCGACTGTTGCCCAAGCAGATCGCTTCTCCGAGCAGCTTACTTAGGTCGTATACGGCATCCGCACCAGGCGTAACGGGAATTGGAACGAACTCGGTGGCCTCCGCCCACTCCGAAAGGCCGCTGTAGACGCGTGTGCTGGAGAGATAGAGCCACGAATCGAATTCGGCGTCTTCCAAGAGGCGCTGTAGAACATTCACATGAGCCTCTATGGTTGCCTGCGGTTGTTGACGGAAATTCCCCGTCAGTCCGATGGCGTAAATGACGTGACCGAGTTTTACACCATGCAAACTGGCGGCCTCACGAGCCGGCATTAAGACCTCGTGACCGCGATGCATAAGGTGAGCGGCCATGTGCCGTCCGATGAAGCCGGCGGAGCCAAGAACTGTGAACCTCATATACGATCGCCGACTTTCTTGAGCGGGTTGCCGAGGTTGACCGTGTAGGCCGAAACCTCTCCCCGCACGAGTGACATTGCGCCGATCACGCAGCCTTCGCGCAGGATCGCCCCGTCAAGCAGCACGCAACCAGCGCCGATCCAGACGTCATCCTCGACGACGATACCCCCCTTGCTCGGTTCAAAGCGCTGTGTTCGGATGAGCTTGTCCTTTCTGCCAAAGGAATGGTTGACGGGGGCAAACGTGCAGTTCGCTGCAATTGCGACGTCGTCTCCGATGACGATACCGTTTCCGGTATACAATACACAGCCTGAGTTGATTATGCAGCGGGCCCCAATGATGATGTCACCGACACCGCCAGCCGGCTTAAACTTTACGAAGCTGTCGACGACACTTTCCTCGCCGATAGCGATGCGGCTGCCGCGCACACTGTCTTCTATATCGGCAAGCGAGGAAATTCTCGCAGTTGCCGCTATCTCCAGCGCCATCCACTCTCTCCTTCGTAACGGGGTGCTAGCCGTTCGTGCAAAGCGGGTGCAGCAAGTTCGATATGCTGGCGTCCGCTTTCGGCTTCTATGGCGCTTTAAAACACCTCAAGTCGCGGCACAGCAACGACGAATCGTCCGCCCCATTCTCGAATGTAATCGAGCTGACGAGCGATCTCCTCGCGCAAATTCCATGGGAGGATAAGCACGTAGTCGGGCCGTGCGGCGGCTATTTGATCGGCAGCAACGATCGGTATTCGACTTCCGGGCAGGAACTTGCCCTGCTTGCCGGGACTACGGTCGACTACGAAGGGCAAAAGATCCTGCCGCACGCCCGCGAAATTCAAGAGCGTGTTGCCCTTGGCTGCAGCTCCATATGCAGCGACGGTGCGCCCTGACCTCTTAGCGTCGAGGAGAAAGCGCAACACACCATTCTTGACCGCTTCAGCCTCTGCTTGGAAGCCGGTGTAGAGCGCGCGGTCAGTTACGCCCGCCGCTGCCTCGCTCTCACGCATGACACGTAGACGCTCGCTGGTTGGACGCGAGGCCACGTCGGAGCGCTCAGCGTAGACGCGCAGACTGCCGCCATGGGTGGATAGCGACTCCACATCGAATACCGTAAGGCCGTTCGCCTTGAAAATGTGCTCCACCACCGTCAGCGACAAATACGAGAAGTGCTCGTGGTAGATGGTATCGAACTGCCTGTCCTCTATGAGGCGCAGCAGCGAAGGGAACTCGAACGTTGCGACGCCCTGCTCAGCGAGCAAGACCGTGAAACCGCCAACAAAATCGTTGATATCGGGCACATGCGCCAGAACGTTGTTAGCAGCAGTGAGATGCGCGTGGCCGTGCTCCGCGACGAGACGCTCCGCGAGCGCGCGCCCGAAGAACTCTTCGATGATTGCGATGCCTTTGGCGCGGGCAGCGGCGGCGGTGCTCGCCGTCGGCTCGATACCGAGACAGGGGATGCCGCGCATCGCCACATATTGAAGCAGGTAGCCATCGTTGGCCGCAACTTCGACGACGTGGCTGTGTGGGCCAAGATCAAACCGATCCACCATTGCAGCTACGTACGCGTCAGCATGCGCAGTCCAGGTAGCCGACATGCTGCTGAAGTACCCGTAGTCCTCGTCGAATAGACTTTCACGACTGGCGAAGTCAGCGGTCTGCACGAGCCAACAGTGCTCGCACACCAGTACCTTCAGCGGCAGATAGGTCTCCGGTCCGGCGAGCCTCTCCGCCGTCAGGTAGGCGTTCGATGGCGGCGCTGTTCCTAGGTCGACAAACTCGAGGGAAAGAGCATTCCGGCAATGACGACAGTTCACGGGTCGACCCCTTCGAATGCCGCAAACCCCGGCAAAGTTGCATCGCGCTCGGAGCGCTCAGTGACCGCGCGCGGCCAGCCGATGTCGAGTGTCGGGTCGAGAGCATCGAGCCCCGTCTCGGATTGCGGAGCGTACGCTGCCGTGTGGAGATATAACAACTCGCAATCCTGTTCCAGCGTCTGAAAGCCGTGGGCAAAACCCTCAGGAATAACTAGGCTTTCTCTATTCTCGGCGCTCAACACGCGACCATACCAGGCCAGAAAGCTGGGTGATCCGCGCCGCACGTCGACAGCAACGTCGAACACACTGCCGCGCAGACACGACACAACCTTGGTTTCCGCATGGGGCGGGTGCTGGAAGTGCAGTCCACGCACCGTGCCGGGCAGTCGCGTCAAGGTGATGTTGATCTGCGCGATGCGGCGAGTACCAAGCACGGGAGCGAGTTCATCGGCACAGTAGATGCGCTCGAGAAAGCCACGGTCATCAACGCGCGGGAGGCGGCGCAGCGCGATCAATCCACTCAACGGCGTTTCGATGAGGTCGAACCGCGCGCTCATCCGTGCCCCTTTGCGTAGGCGGCAATCTGCGCCTGGGAGAACGGCAGCATGTCGGCGCCCGCCAGGCGCGCCTGCTCCCAGGCGAGCGTCCATTCGAGTGCTTGGGTGAGGTTGAGGCGCGGAGCCCATCCAAGATCAAGCCTTGCCATCGTGCTGTCCAGCCGGAGAAGCCCGGCTTCACGCGGGTTCTGATCGTTGGCCTGGTGCACGACCTTTGCTGGCGGGCCCCAAAGTTGCGCTAGCTTGTGTGCCACGTCGCCGACGCGCGCGTCGCTTCCGAGATCGGGACCGAAATTGTATGAGCGCGCGAAATGCTGGCCGTCCGGCGCCAGCAAGCGGTTGGCGAGGTGGAGGTACCCGGAGAGCGATTCGAGGACATGCTGCCAGGGGCGAACGGAAGAAGGGTACCGCAACGTCACCGGCTCTTCCCGGGCAAAGGCTCTGAGGCAGTCGGGAACTAAGCGATCACGGGCGAAATCACCGCCGCCGATGACGTTCCCCGCTCGCCCGGTGGCAATGAGCGCTGCGTTTCCTCCCGGGTCAAAGAAGGACGCGCGCATGCTCGATACCGCGATCTCGCACGCCGCCTTGCTGGCGCTGTAGGGATCGTGGCCGCCGAGGCGATCGACCTCTCGGTACGGATGATCCCACTCTTGGTTCTCGTACACTTTGTCGGTCGTAGCGATCACCACGACCCGCACAGAGGGAGCCCGCCGCACGGCTTGCAGCAGGTTCAGGGTGCCCATCACGTTGGTGGCAAATGTACCCAGCGGATCCTCGTAGCTTTCCCGCACGAGCGGTTGGGCGGCAAGGTGGAACACGACGCCAGGCTGAGCTTTCTGCAGCACGGAATCGAACGCTTCGGGATCACGTATGTCGGCGCGCGTGTCGGACGCCAGGACACTGGCGACCTTGGCGAGAGTAAAGAGGGAAGGCTCGGTCGGCGGATCCAGCGCGATACCGTGCACTTCGCCCCCGAGCGAGGCGATCCAAAGCGACAGCCAGGAGCCTTTGAAGCCGGTATGACCTGTAACTAATACTGGAGCGCCGCCGTCGAACGCTGTGCGCAGATTCACCAGCTCTTCCACGGCGCGGCTCCCGATGCCCACAGAGCCTCAAGATGGTTTTTGTCGCGGAGGGTATCCATGGCATGCCAAAAGCCATCGTGCTCGAAGGCCATGAGTTCGCCTTGCCGGGCGAGATCCGTCAGGGGTTCGACTTCAAAACTCGTCGCGTCACCGTCGATGAGGTCGATGCAGGCGGGAGAGAGCACAAAGAATCCGCCATTGATGAAGCCCCCATCACCGCGCGGCTTTTCGATGAAACCGGTGACGACATTTCCGCGGCGCTCGATCGCTCCGTAGCGACCGGGCGGTCTCACCGCGGTTATTGTGGCCTTGCGGCCGTGGGCGCGGTGGAACGCTATCTTGGCCGTCACATCAACGTCGGCGAGTCCGTCGCCATACGTAAAGCAGAAGGCCTCCTCGTTCCGAATGTGGTTTCTAACGCGCTTGAGACGTCCGCCCGTCAGCGTTTCCTCGCCAGTGTCGACAAGTGTGACCTTCCACGGCTCGGCATTGCGCTGGTGAATCTCCATGCCATTCGTGCGCATGTCGATCGTCACGTCGGACATGTGCAGGAAATAGTTCGCGAAGTACTCCTTTATTATGTACCCTTTGTAGCCGCAGCAGATCACGAACTCGTTCACGCCGTGAGCCGAATAAATCTTCATGATGTGCCATAGGATCGGGCGACCGCCGATCTCCACCATTGGCTTTGGGCGCGACTGCGTTTCCTCCGAAAGGCGCGTTCCAAATCCGCCAGCAAGAATTACGGCTTTCATTCTCTAATGCTCTTTCCGACGCGGCTATCGCCTTCTATCCCGCTGCGAATCGCTGCGCTTGGCAACAAATCCCATACCCGATGCAAGGCGTGCGGAAGCTAGGACGGCACTGGAATACGGGCAAGATCATTTCGAACAGTGCGGACAGAAGTTTGTGCGACGCGCAGCGGTGCACTCGGCAACAGTGCGATCGCTGGACATGGCGTCCCAGCGCGCCGATGTGGGGGCTCAGTTGGCATACGGCCACGCGCTCGTGCCGGCGCGCACGCGACGAGCGCCGGATACCGGACACCGCTCCAAGATCCTGACGATCGTCGAAGGTAACGCGAGAGGCTTGCCTGTCGCCGATACCCACTCTTGGGACGGCGCGTTGCTCGCGAGCGGATTGCCCCGTCGTATAGCGCGACAGCCCGGGCGCAGGCCGGCTCCCCTGCCGGGCAGCGTCTTTTCATTGGCTATCAAACGGGTTATTTGCCGCCAGACGCCTTCGTGGAGCGTGAATTTACTTCACACACCGGGAAGGAAGTCCATATAGAGGCAGGCCGTGACGTCGCTTTGCCGTCCGGCCGCCCTGATGGCGAGGTCCCGTAGCTCAGCTGGATAGAGCATCTGCCTTCTAAGCAGAGGGTCGCAGGTTCGAATCCTGCCGGGATCGCCAATATAATCAATGATTTGGCGTGCATCGCTAGAATAGGCGCCCACGTTTCGACCAATGAAACGATCAGGGGGGCGGCATGACACGGGTCGAAAGCGCCGAATCCGATCCCCCTGCGGTGCGGTTGCTCGGCACCTCCATCGCTGCCCAAAACGTCGTGTCGATTTCCTCGAAATGAGGCCACGCTCCCCATCGGCGGCACTTTCCAGAGTGGACAATCTCGACGTTTCCGCTCACCGACACCAGTGACCCAGCGCCCGTCCGCGGAGCCTGCACGCGGACGACGAATGTGCCACTCGGGACGACCGGCGAACTGGAACTTTCCGGCCGCAGCACCATATACGGCGAAAGCACCGCGAAGACTCAAATCCTCCTTCGCAACCGCAGCAACGCGCGCGCCTGGGGCAATGCGTCTTCCGTAAACAGCGCGCATGCCGCGGCCTTCTTGAAACCGTCACGGTTGGCTGGCACTAGCACGCGAAACTGGGACCCCGAGGAAGAATCACAATGCTCACGAAACCCGCCGCCGGCGTCCACGTATGTGCGCTAAGGCACATTCCGGAGGTCGTCGCACGCACCGGCGCGCGTCACCTCATCAGCGCAATCAACGCAGATCTAGCACCGGTGACACCAACTGAACTCTTGCCCGACCGCCATCTCCGTCTCGACATGCACGACATCATCGAGGAGTGCGACGGGGCAACCGCACCGGCGGAGGAGCACGTTCACCGCCTGGTCGCCTTCGCGCAGGGCTGGGACGGCGAAAGCCCCCTCCTCGTTCACTGCTTTGCAGGCCTGAGCCGCTCCACCGCCGCCGCTTTCATCGCGCTCTGCGCGTTGAACCCCGATGCCCCCGAACAAAAGATCGCCCTCGCGATCCGGCGCGCTTCGGACACCGCCGTGCCCAACCGCCGCTTCGTCGCGCTGGCGGACGACGTTCTCGGCCGCCGCGGCCGAATGGTGTCGGCGCTGATAGACATGGGACCGAGCCGCTTCGCCACCGAGTGCACCCCCTTCTGCATCGACGGATTTTCCGCGCCGCGCGCGCCTGTGAGCGCTGACCGGGCGGCCTAATATCGCGCCCGCCCGCGCCCGGCACCATCCTGCCAGGGGCCGCATCCAGCCGCTCCTTTCCCGCCCGAAGCTTTCGCCGCCGCGAAAGTGCGGCCCCCTAACATCAGCGCCAGGACACCCGATCGCCCGCCGACCACCGGCGGCGCGACCTCCAACACGTTGATTGTAACGCCAAACCCGTGCCAAGTATGGGATCCAAGAGCGGCAACACGCGACGCTAGCCGCCAGATTTCCGGACGGGGAAGGAAACATAAATGGCTACCACTGCGACTCTGCAGGAGCCCGGGGCACCGCTGCTGTCCCGGGAGCGCATCATTGCGAAGCCTGGGTTCAATCGGTGGCTCGTGCCGCCGGCAGCGCTCTGCATCCATCTATGCATCGGCATGGCCTACGGCTTCTCGGTGTTCTGGAAGCCGCTGCAGGGCGTGCTGCAGGGTGCCGACGGGCATCCGCTCCCTGAATGCTCGCAAGGTGCGTCGACGTTCGCCGAGAAGTCGATCGGCACGCTCCACGCGCTCACCGCCACGGACTGCAACTGGAGCCAGTTCGACCTCGGCTGGATGTACACGTTCTTCTTTGTGCTGCTGGGCGCGTCCGCCGCGATCTGGGGCGGATGGCTCGAGCGCGCAGGGCCACGCAAGGCAGGTCTCGTTGCGGCGCTGTGCTGGTGCGGCGGATTGCTGATCGCCGCGCTCGGCGTCTACATCCACCAGCTCTGGCTCATGTGGCTCGGCGCCGGCGTCATCGGTGGCATCGGCCTCGGCCTCGGTTACATCTCACCCGTCTCGACCCTCATCAAGTGGTTCCCCGATCGCCGCGGCATGGCGACGGGAATGGCCATCATGGGCTTCGGCGGCGGCGCGATGATCGGCTCGCCGCTCGCGACGCATCTGATGAACTACTTCCACACCGACACGACGCCGGGCGTGTGGGAGACGTTCGTCGCGCTCGGCGCGATCTATTTCGCATTCATGCTGATCGGCGCGTTCGGATATCGCTTGCCGCCGCCGGGCTGGAAGCCGGAGGGCTGGACACCAAAGGCCAGCGGCAACCGCATGATCACGTCCAACAACGTGCATCTCAAGGACGCGCACAAGACACCGCAGTTCTGGCTCGTTTGGACCGCGCTGTGCATGAACGTGTCGGCGGCGATCGGCATCATCGGCGCAGCTTCGCCGATGCTGCAGGAAACGTTCGGCGGCATCCTCGCTGGCGATCCGAACGTCGGCTACCTGCAGCTCAAGGATAATGTCGAGCTGGCAGCAAAGGCAGCCGGCGTGGGCGCGGGCTTCGTCGGCCTCATCTCGCTGTTCAACATTTTCGGCCGCTTCGCCTGGGCCTCCTCATCGGACAAGCTCGGCCGTAAGAACACCTATTTCGTGTTCTTCGTTCTCGGCGCCGCGCTCTACATTCTCGCCACCTACGCGGCCCAGTGGCAGATCGTGACGCTGTTCGTTGTCGCGATCTGCATCATCGCGTCGATGTACGGCGGGAGCTTCTCCACCGTCCCGGCATATCTTGCCGACCTCTTCGGCACGCAGTTCGTGGGCGCCATCCACGGGCGCCTGCTCACGGCGTGGTCGACGGCGGGCATCGTCGGACCGGTGATCGTCAACTACATGCACGACACGCGGCAGGCGGCGGGTATTCCACCAGACCAGCTCTATGGTCCGATCTTCTATACGTTGGCAGGTCTGCTGGTGATCGGGTTCATCGCCAATTTGCTCGTGCGTCCCGTCAACCCGAAGTGGCACATGAGCGACGCGGATGTCGCCCACGAGTACGCCAAGCTGCACCTGTCCCCATCCGCCGCCCAGAAAGAAGGCTCCTACGGAATCGGCATGGGCGGGCTGGATGCGAAGGCGGCGCTGTTCTGGCTCTTCGTTGGCATTCCGCTCGCATGGGGCATTTGGAACACCGCCGAGAAGGCGCTGGTGCTGTTCGACTGATCCTCATCAGCGGTTCCATGAAAACGCGGCGGCGGCCCGGACGGTCGCCGCCGCTTCTCTTTGTGGAACGCATCGTAGAGCAAGGCCCCCTGCAGACCCGAAGGTTGCACCCTTTACGGCTTGCATGCCCGGCCATTGGCGTGCCGCGGAGCCGCAAGTCTCCCAGCGTTTTGCGCGGTCTACCGCTGCTTACTTTTCCCGGTGACTATTTCACCGCAGCCCGAGCGTTAGACGCGCCACGCACCCTCTGTCATAAATTCGTCATCGTGCCCGCGAAACGGACGGGAGTAGAGTTTGACGGCCGAAGGCGCTTGCGATGAAAAATCTTAACGACCCGCAATTTGCACCGTGGTGGTGGCTCGGGATTCCCGTGGTCATCCTCGTAGCTCTCCCCCTCATCAGTCACCTCGCGCCAGATTTTTACATCCGGCACATGCTGCCCGAGGGCTACGGCGTGCTGGAGCTGTCGCACTTCTTCGTGCCGCTCGTCGGCTTTTTCCTCGGCGTGCAGCTGCTCCTCAACGCGCAGGTGCGCGCTAACCTCATATGGTGGATGCTGATCCTCTTCGGCACGCTCGCCTGCTTCTACACGGCCGGCGAGGAGCATAGCTGGGGACAGCATTTCTGGGGCTGGGAGACTCCCGACGAGTGGAGCAAGATCAACCGCCAGCACGAAACCAACCTGCATAACGTCTCGCCGCTGTTCAACATGCTGCCGCGGACCGTGCTGGAGATTGCCATTCTACTGTGCGGCCTCGTGTTGCCGCTCCTCGCCTGGATGGGGCGTCCGATCCGCCTCAAAGGCCTGGAGCCGTTCGAGCCTTCCGTAATCCTCGTGCCCGTTTCCATCGGCGCGCTCGTCTACAAGCTCGACGCGACGATGCAGAAGGAATTCTATTTCGAGGGGCTGGTGACCCGCCCCGCCGAGGCGGCGGAGACCTTTTATGTCCTCTTCATGCTGTTTTATCTGATCCTCATCCGGCGCCGGATAGCGGATCTGGGCCCGCCCGCCTGATCTGCACGCGGGACTGCTAGACCGCGCGGCCCTGGAACCCGCGCGATGACGTGTGCCAGTGACACGGTCGGCCTTTTAGTCTGTCCCCCGTGCTTGTGGAAACGCCGCTCGGCCAGTTGTCTAATCCCGTCACGGCGTTTCCAGTCAGCACCTTCCGCGGCGCTGGTGCGATCGTTTGCCGGCATGCAGCACGAACATGCGCATAAGAGAAAATGCCTCAGGCTCTCCTACCCGTTTCAAGCTTCCGTTGGCGACGGATAGATCGAGCGGCAACGGCTATCGTCGAGCTGCGTAATTTTCTCGGCGACCAATGCAAGGCAGAGAGGCAGCCATAAAAACAGATAGTGCGTGCCGAAAAACCGCATCGGGTCATTGAGGTCGGATCCCATGAAGCCATTCGCGAATATGAGCGATGCGACAACGAAGAATCTTTCGCTGCGATGTTTCATCTGGGCCGTACGCCAGAGTGCCATCGCCATGAGAAAGACGAACAGCGCAAGCAACGGCAGCCCGTAGTTCAGTGCCATCCCGAGGTAAGCGTTGTGTGCGTGGTGCGGCCAGACGGTGAACCGAAACCCATAGCCGGAACCCCACAGGGGATTTTCCGCCACCATTTGTGCCGTCAGCAGCCATATTTCCTGGCGCCCCGCTCCCCGGCAAGCCGACGGAATTGCCGCGCAGACTGCCCCCTGCACGTACGGCTCTAAAAGCACGCTCGAGGTGACGAGCACCCAGGCGCCGAAGCCGAAGATCACGGGCATCAGCGGGGACCTGCTCGCCATGACGATGGGCGTGGCTGCGATAGCGAAAACAAGCGCGATGGCAGGCCCACGGCTTCCAGTCAGAACAAGGGAAGCGACGAGTATGACTATCGCGAAGGCGAGGCCCACCTTGATCGCACGCGAGCGTGGTCCCTCGAGAGGAGATGAAGCCACTGCAAGCGCGGCAATGACCGCCGTTGCTATAGCTCCAGCGCCCATGATGGGATGCGATGAACGTCCAAAAAACGTCAGTCTTTCATAGCTGGGCTGAGCGAAATAGATCAGCATGGAAACGACTGCGCAGGTGAGCGCTGTCGCGACAATGATCAGCAAGGTCCGCTGAAAATCCATCCGCGCATATACGAAAAGCACCAAGCCAAAGAGCCCCACGATCAGAAGTGTGCGTGATACGTCGGGGGCGATGCGGTCGGTTCCGTACGGCGGCAGCAGCAGGCGCAGCGAAATGGCGCCGATGAAGATAATCACCACTGCCCCGAGGCTCGGTAATTTTATGTGGGAATCTCTGGCTATTCCGACCCAAGAGGTTGCGAGCGCAACGATGGCGGCTAGGGTTCCTATAGCGCCGCTCAAAAAAAAAGCGGCAAGAGGAACAACGCTAGGACGATGTGCGGGGCACGGTCATTGGGTCTAGCCGAGCGTGAAACGTTTTCGGGCATCATCGCATTGGTGCTTTCGCGGATCTCGCGTCTCTAGCATGAAACTGAAGTGATAATGCAGATTTTCGTCATCAACCTCAGACCGGCTGTTGATCGCTTGAAGCATATGAGCCGTCAGATCGGCGGTGACTTCGAGCGCATCGATGCCGTTGCGGGCCGCGCGGTTCCCCGTCATTTGGTGGAGAACTTTCCTGATACGACCCCTCTCCTGGAAGCCGAAGTGGGCTGCTATGCCAGCCACCTCGTCGCCGCCGGGATGGTATGCGCCCGTGAGCTTCCGTATGCCCTCGTGCTCGAGGACGATGTTGATGTCGATCCCGATTTTCGGAGCATCATCGAATCGGCAGTCGCGGCGATCCCCGGTGAATGGGACATTCTGAGCCTGTCGGGAGCGAAGCAGCATCCCCACCGCAGCGTCGCGGGTCCATTCGGTAAAGATCGTCAATTGGTCCGCTATCTGCATTTCCCGAAGACCACGGCAGCCTACGTGCTCAGCACGTCCGGTGCCCGAAAGCTGCTCTCGACGCGCGTGCGGATGCGGCCGGTCGACGTCGATATCCGCTACGGCTGGGAGATGGGCCTGACCGGCTACGGCGTTTTTCCGCCGCTTGCAAAGCAGAGTGGGAAGTTCGCCTCGTCCATTCCCAAGGTGCGCAAGCAGCGCTTTTACTGGCGCTCCGCCCCGCTGGGGTATCTGAGAGGGCGCCTGGGACGGCTACGGCGGTTCGGGGTCTTCAATCTGGCGCGATCGTATCTCGCCCATGGGAACGGCTAGCCCAGTCGAGACGCTTCGCCCAGCCCGCGCCTCCAAATAGCTTATATGCGCGGCGCCGCTTGTCCGTGATGCGGGACAGCAGGGCAGTTCTTCTCGCTAGCCGTGGATCGATTTCGCAGCGTCGACAACGGCTTTCTTCGTGGGTCACATGCGTCGGTTTCGGACGTTGCGCACCCCTTGGGAACACGCTACGAACGCCATGACGGCAGCCGCGCGGATTCCGGTTCTGCCCATTTACGGCCGCGCTGTTGGGGGCTAAAAGCCCCACCGTTATTGGATCGGGGCGTAGCTCAGCCTGGTAGAGCACCTGCTTTGGGAGCAGGGGGTCGCGAGTTCGAATCCCGCCGCCCCGACCAGTATTTTAGCGACTTGTCTTGAGCCTCGTACGCGGGCCCGAATTGCCCTTCGAACGCGGCGATGGATTGGGAGAGGCCATGGTTGCGCGCATCTTCAAGCCGGCAAAGACGGCGATGCAGTCGGGCGAAGCCCGCACCAAGGAGTGGATGCTGGAATATGCGCCGGCCAGTCCACGCGAAGTCGATCCGCTGATGGGCTGGACGGGCAGCCGCGATATGCGCGCCCAGGTGCAACTGGCGTTCGACACCAAGGAAGACGCCATCGCCTACGCCGAACGCGAGGGCATCGCGTTCCAGATCTTCGAGCCTTCGCCCCGCAAGATGATCCGCAAGTCCTACGCCGACAACTTCAAGTTCGGACGCATTGGACGCTGGACGCACTGACGCTTGCACGCGCACGCGCATGCTTGATCGATGTCGGCATCGCTGTGACGCTCAGCGGTTGAATGTTCTGCGAGCACTGAGTCGTGGTGCCGGCTCGTCCAAGCGCGCCGCGCCGACTTAGCGCGGGCGCCTCCGAGCCGGTCTAGCGCACGGGCTCCGGCACATTCTTGAACACCGGATGGCGCACGCGGTCGCCCGCCTTGATGCCGAGCCGCTCTGCGGCACCGCCCGCCAACTCCAATACCGCCGAAACGGGACCGCCCGATTCGATCACGCGATCCGACATCGGCTCGGCGCGTGCCTCAATGCGATGGATCACGCCATCCGGCCGAATGAAGAGCATGTCGAGCGGAATGTAGGTGTTGTGCATCCACATACTCAGCTCGCGCGGCGCCTCGTAGGGAAACAGCATGCCCCTATCGTCGTCGAGATGGGTGCGGAACATCAGGCCGAGCGCCTTCTCCTTCGGATCGGCGGCCACCTCGACGTCGATCGGCACTTCCTGGCCATTCGCCGGCAGCAGCCATAGGCGCTCGACGCGCAACCGGGTCTCCGCCGGCGCGGGCACTGCGACGGTTGCCGTCGCCACGACAAACAGGGCCGCCCAATGGGCGGCCCTGCGCTGAATTCGCAATTGAGCCATCGCCCCTATCAGTGCGTTGGCGGCAGTCCCGGTTGACCATCCGGCCGGAGTTCGGCGGCCATGCAGCCCTTGGAGCCGTGCCCCCAGCGGACCATGACCATCTGCCCCGGACGCAGCTCGGTGAAACCGAAGCGCCGCAGTGTCTCCATGTGCACGAATACGTCGGGCGTTCCCTCGCCCCGCGTCAAGAAACCGAAACCGCGCACCCGGTTGAACCACTTTACCATGGCCCGCTCCCAGTCGCTCTCGGGAGTGACGATGACGTGTGTGCGCTGCGGGAGCTGGGAGGGATGGATCGCGGTGCTTTCGTCCATGCTGAGGATGCGGAAAGCCTGCATACCCTTGGGACGGCGCAGCACCTCGGCGTGCACCCGTGCTCCCTCGTAGGCCGTCTGGTAGCCGCCAGCCCTCAGACAGGTGACGTGAAGGAGAATGTCGGCAAGCCCGTTATCGGGGACGATGAAGCCGTAACCCTTTGATGCATCAAACCATTTAATTGATCCGACGACCTCGAAGACCTCGATCCCCGCTTCCTCGGCCCGCTCGCGTGTCATGTCCGCGACTGGCTCGAACTGCGGAAATTCCGGACGCTTTGAGGAATCCCCCATTTTGGTACCCCGCTACTTTCTCAACGTTTGCTTTTTGACGCCGCGCGCAGCGGTCGGATCATGGAAGAGCCCTCTTCATGTCCCGTGCCGCGTCACGAAGCAGTGGCGAGAATACCATTTGTTAACCAGCTCGCTAGGGCGTTTGTTCTATTCACGCACTTGCGGCCGGAATGTCACGCAGATGTCCACATTAAATGACACCGGACAACACGCTGAAATCACGATTTTTTTTCGATTTCTATTTCATCCCCAATTTTCATATGGAACAACTCAGGCACAGGTCCTGCGATAAATCTGCGACGGGAAATAGAGCGGCCGAATAGCCGAATTGCAGCGACACTGATTCGTTATCCACACCCCTGTCCGGGGAGCCAACCGGCTGCCCTCTCCCATGGCCGCCTCGGGCGTGGAAATCCGTACCCGCAAGCGGACGCGCACCGTGCTCTCGACGTCCGCCGGCAGTATGGTAAAGGCTGTTCGATGTTCTCGACGGCCACGGCGGTGCGCCGGCTGCGGCAGAACGGCACCGTGCCCACGGCACACGGTTCCAAGAAGGTGCTACCCGGCAAAAATTTCCCGCTCCAGCAGCCTAAGGGAATGTGATCCTATTTTTATTTCTGGCGGGAGCTTCATGTAGAATAGCATTTCTACTACTTTCGGGGTCCGAGACAGGGACCAAGATGACGATCAAAACCTCACCCCGGCGCGGCGCCGACAGCGCCTTCGACGCCCCGAGTTCCCTCCATCCAAGCGACGGCCTGCAGCGGGCAACCGACCGGGTTGCCGGCGCATCCGCGCTCGACCGGCGATTGGCAGCCCTTCCCGCCCTGGAAGATCGTCTCCTGGAGATCGTGCGCTCGGTCGAAGGCCGGGTCACGTTCTCCACCAGCCTCGGAATCGAGGATCAGGCGGTGCTGAACGCGATCGCGGCCAGCGGCGCGGACATCGACATTTTCACCCTGGACACGGGACGCCACTTCCCCGAGACGCTCGAAACCCTGGAAGCCAGCGAGAACCGCTACGGCCTCAAGATCCGCGTCATGTTCCCGGACGCGCACGAGGTCGAGGAGTTGGTGGCGCGGGACGGCATCCTGGGCTTCCGGCTCTCCATCGACAACCGCAAGGCCTGCTGCGAGGTGCGCAAGGTGCGCCCCCTGAAGCGGGCCCTCGCCGGCGCCGCTGGCTGGGTTACGGGCCTGCGACGCGAGCAGTCCGCTGGACGTTCCCATGTCCCCTTCGCGGCCTGGGACGGCGCCGATGGCCTCGTCAAGCTCAACCCGCTGGCCGATTGGACCCTCGATCAGCTCGAGAGCTACATCGCGGCCAACAACGTGCCCGTGAACCCGTTGCACGCCCGGGGGTTTCCCTCCATCGGCTGCCAGCCGTGCACCCGTGCCATCAGACCCGGCGAGGACATTCGCGCCGGGCGCTGGTGGTGGGAGAACGAAGACGGTAAAGAGTGCGGCCTGCATAATCGCCCCCGCCAGAAGGATGCTGCCGCATGAATGCGCAACTATCGCATCTCGACATGCTCGAGGCCGAAGCGATTTTCATCTTCCGCGAGGCTGCGGCTCAATTCCGCAAGCCGGTGCTGATGTATTCCATCGGCAAGGACTCCACCGTCCTGCTGCACCTCGCCCGCAAGGCATTCTGGCCGCAGAAGCCGCCCTTCCCGCTGCTGCACATCGACACCACGTGGAAGTTCCGCGACATGATCGCCTTCCGCGACAAGACGGTTGCGGACTTCGGCCTCGATCTCATCGTGCACACGAACGAGGACGGGCTGAAGAAGGGCGTCAATCCCTATGACTATTCGCCGTCCGTCTACACGGACGTGATGAAGACGCAGCCACTGAAGCAGGCGCTCGACAAGCACGGCTTCGACGCAGCCTTCGGCGGCGCGCGCAGGGACGAGGAAAGCTCGCGCGCCAAGGAGCGTGTGTTCTCCTTCCGCTCGCCGGGTCACCGCTGGGACCCGCGCCGCCAGCGCCCCGAGATGTGGAACCTGCTCAACGGCCGCCTCGGCCCGGGGGAGACGGTGCGCGTCTTCCCGCTCTCCAACTGGACCGAGCGGGACGTGTGGCGCTACATCGCGCGCGAGAACCTCGACGTGGTGCCGCTCTATTTCGCGGCACGCCGCCCCACCATCGTCCGCAATGGCCAGCTTCTCGTCGTCGACGACGACCGTCTGCCGCTGCAGCCGGGGGAAGTTCCGCAGATGAAGAGCGTGCGCTTCCGCACGCTGGGCTGCTGGCCCCTCACGGCCGCTGTACCCTCGACGGCTACGGATCTCGAAAGCGTCGTCGCCGAAACGCTGGGTGCTCGCACCTCCGAGCGCCAGGGCCGGCTCATCGACCATGATCAGACGGGCGCCATGGAGCGCAAGAAGCAGGAAGGCTACTTCTAATGACGGCGCTCACGGCTGTACGGCGCGAGGATGTCGCGCCCGCTTTCAACCAGGAGCTCAACGGCATCCTGCATCTTCTCACCTGCGGTTCGGTGGACGACGGCAAGTCGACGCTGATCGGGCGCCTGCTGTGGGACGCCTCCGACCTCTATGACGATCAGCGCGAGACGATCAACAAATCGTCGAACGCGGCGACAGGCGGCGCTCACCCGGATTTCTCGCTCCTGCTCGATGGTCTCGTTGCCGAGCGCGAGCAGGGCATCACCATCGACATCGCCTGGCGCTACTTCGACACCGAGCGCCGCCGCTTCGTCGTCATCGATAGCCCAGGGCACGAGCAGTACACGCGCAACATGGCCTCCGGCGCTTCCCACGCCGATGTCGCCATCATGCTCGTCGACGCGCGCGCCGGCATAAAGCGCCAGACGCGCCGCCACGCCGCGATCCTCGACATCGTCGGCGTGAAGCGTGTCGTGCTCGCCGTCAACAAGATGGATCTCGTCGACTGGTCGCAGGAGAAATTCCGCGCCATCGAAGCCGACTTCCGCGAGCTCACGCTACGCTTCGGCTTCCGCGAGGCCATCGCCATTCCGGTCTCTGCCGTCGGTGGCGACAACGTTGCTTCGAAGTCGGAGCACATGCCCTGGTATACGGGCCCCCACCTGCTCGAGCACCTGGAGCGGATCCCGTCGCGCGACGTCACCCCGCGCGGCTCCTTCCGCATGCCGGTGCAGACCGTGTTGCGTGACGGCCTCGATTTCCGCGGCCTTGCAGGCACCGTCTCCTCCGGTTGCATCAGCGTCGGCGACCGCATCACCGATGCGCTGAGCGGCCAGAGCGCGCACGTACTGCGCATCGCGACCATGGATCGCGACCTCGAGATCGCCAAGCAGGGCCAGGCGGTGGCGCTGCAGCTCGATACCGACATCGACGTTGCGCGTGGCGCGGTCATCTCCGCGTCCCACGAGCTGCCCACGCTCGCTTCGCAGCTCGAAGCCCGGCTCGTGTGGCTGTGGGAGACGCCGTTCGAGCCGAGCAACGGCTACTTCCTGCGCACCGTGACGGATCTGGCGCCTATCTCCTCCCTCACGATCAATTCCCTGCTCGATCTCGAAACGCTGGCGGTGCAGCCGTCCGAGACGTGCGCCGTCAACGACATCGCCAACGCATCGATCACACTGGGGCGGGAAGTTGCCGTCGACACCTTTGCCGACAACCAGCAGACGGGCATCTTTCTCGTCATCGATGCGCTCACCGGCGCCTCGGTTGCAGGCGGCGTCATCACGGCTGCGAGCCAGGGGGAAGCGAGCGACGGCAAGATCTTCCGCCTGACACGGGAGCTGCTGGAACGCGGGCTGTGCCGCGACCTGGGGGACAGCGAGGACGACCGCCGCGAGTTCCAGCGCCGCGCGAGCGAGACGGCGCTGCTGCTCCACGCGGCCGGCGTTCAGGTCAAGATCGAGCTCTAACTCGATGTGGGAAGACGTTCTGCTGTTCATCGCCGTCGGCTTTGCGGCGCAGATGGTCGACGGCGCCATCGGCATGGCCTATGGCGTCACGTCCTCGTCCGTATTGCTGAGCCTCGGCGTGCCGCCTGCCACCACCAGCGCGTGCGTACACGCGGCAGAGACCTTCACCACCGCCGTTTCCGGTGTCTCGCACTGGAAGTTCGGAAACGTCGACCGCAGGCTTCTGGCGCGGCTCGCGGTACCGGGCATGATCGGTGGCGCGCTCGGCGCCTACGTGCTGACGAACGTCGATGGGGACGCGATCAAGCCGTTCATCAGCGCCTATCTTCTGCTCATCGGTGTTCTCATCGTGTGGAAGGCCGTAACCGCGCGCGTTGTCGAGGGCGCTGAGCCTTCGCGGGTTGCTCCGCTCGGCTTCGTCGGGGGATTGCTCGATTCCATCGGCGGTGGCGGATGGGGGCCGATCGTCACCTCCACGCTCATCGGACAGGGCACGACGCCGCGCTATGCCATCGGCACGGTGAACATCGCCGAGTTCTTCGTCACCTTCACCATCTCCGCAACCTTCGTCGCCACGATCGGCCTCGAATTGTGGCCCATCATCGCCGGTCTTATCATCGGCGGGGTTGTGGCCGCTCCGTTTGCCGCGTACGCAACGAAGGTTCTGCCCGACAAGGTGCTGATGATCCTTGTCGGTTGCATCGTCGCAATTCTGAGCCTGCGCACCATCGTAGCAGCCCTTACCTAGGCGGAGTGGGGTCTCGCACCTCGCGGGTCCCCCTTGCGTCGCTTGCAACGTTCAAGTTAACGGATAAGGCTGCGCCGAGGCGCCTACGCGATCACTGGTCTGACCTTGATGGAATTTCTGTATTCAGGCGCCTGGCCCATCGTCGTTTTCGGTGGCTTCGCCGTCGGTTTCCTGGTCGGCCTGACAGGCGTCGGCGCGGGTTCGCTGATGACGCCGTTTCTCATTTCCGGGATCGGTATCTCACCGGTGCTGGCCGTGGGGACCGATCTTCTGTTCGCGTCCCTCACCAAGGCGAGCGCCGCCTGGCGCCACCACGCGCTCGGTAACGTCGATTGGCCCATCGTGCGATGGCTCGCGCTCGGCAGCCTTCCAGGCGCGGCTGCGGTGCTTTCCTGGATCTATCTCGCCAAGCCCGATCTCCACGTGCTCGCGGTGATCATCCGCGAGGTGCTGGCGTTCACGCTGATCGCGAGCGCGCTGTGCGTTGCCGCCTATCCGCTCATAAAGCGCGCCACTAAGCGCAACGGAGATGCTCCGGCATCGCCCGCCGTGCGTCCGATACCGACGATGCTGCTCGGCCTCGTGCTCGGGGTGCTCGTCGCGCTGACTTCGGTCGGTGCGGGCGCGATTGGCGTCGTGGCGCTGACGGCCCTGTATAACGCCCTTGCCGCGCGCCGGCTCATAGGCACGGACATCGTGCATGCGATCCCGCTCACGTTCCTCGCCGGCGCCAGCCATTTCGGCATGGGGAACGTCGACCTCGGCATCCTGGGGTTGCTGCTCATCGGCTCGGTGCCCGGCATCGCGCTCGGCTCGCGCATCACCGGCATGATGCCCGACTGGCTGCTCCGCATCGTGCTGGCGATGGTGTTGTTCTGGGCCGCCTACTCGCTGCTCTCTCCGATGGCCCACTGAGCGGCGGCCCCGCGCCGCACGGCACGCATTCCCTCGGCGTTGCCCTGACGGCTCAGGGACCGGGCGCGAGCGCGCGTGACGTCGCGCACTGCGACCCCCATGCAGCATCTTCTCGAGGAGTTAGATGGCGGCGGCGCGCCGGGATAATGCCGGCGCGCGCCTACGGTGAGCGCTCACTCCGCCGCCTGCACCTTCACCGGGTTGAGGTCGGCATGGAAGGCGTTGGGCGCCGCCGTCGGTCGCACGTAACCGGCGCGGATGGCGAAGTCGCCGAAGTGCTCGCCCTGCTGGCGCTCCTTGGCGTAGCGCACGAAGATCGGATCGAGCAGACGCAGAATGCCGGCTTTGTCCACGTCCTCGGCATAGAGCTTGTTCATGCGCTCGCCGTTGAACGCGGCCCCGAGATAAAGGTTGTAAAGGCCGGGGTTGCGACCGACGAGGCCGATCTCGGCGAGGTACGGCCGGGCGCAGCCGTTGGGGCATCCCGTCATGCGGATGACGATCTCGTCGTTCCTGAGCCCCGCGCGGTCGAGGGAATCTTCCAGCGCCGTGATGAGCTCCGGCAAAAAGCGCTCGCTCTCCGCCAGCGCGAGACCGCACGTCGGCAACGCCACGCATGCCATCGAGTTGCGGCGCATACCGGACAGATCCGTGCCGATGGCGATGCCGTGCTCCTTCAGAATCGCCTCGATCTTCGCCTTGCCCTTCGCAGGAACATTGGTGACGATCAGGTTCTGGTTCGCCGTGACGACAAACCCGCCCGGATGGTTCTCGGCGATTTCCCGCAGCGCCGAGCGCAGTGTCCAGCCCGGCTCGTCCTTGATGCGTCCGTTCTCGATGAAGAGCGTCAGGTGCCACTTCTTGTCGGCGCCCTGGATCCAGCCGATGGGATCGCCCGTCGATTCGAACTTGAACGGACGCGGCGGCTGGAGATCGTAGCCGAGACGCCGGTTGACCTCGGCGACGACGTTGTCGAGCCCGCGATCCTCGATGGTGTACTTGAACCGCGCGCGCTTGCGGTCCTCGCGGTTGCCCCAGTCGCGCTGCACGGTGACAATCTTCTCGGCGACGTCGACCGCCTGCTCGGGCGTGCAGAAGCCGATCACGTCCGCCGTGCGCGGGAACGTGTCGAGATCGCCATGGGTCATGCCCATGCCGCCGCCGATGGCGACGTTCCATCCGGCGAGCGTGCCGTTCTCGACGATGGCGATGTAGGCGAGATCGTTCGCGTAAATATCGATATCGTTCGACGGCGGCACCGCGATGACCGTCTTGAATTTGCGCGGCAGATAGTGCTGGCCGTAGATCGGCTCCTCGTCCTTCGGCGCCGGCCCGGAGCTGTCGATGACCTTCTCGCCGTCGAGCCAAACCTCGTGATAGGCACCCGTGCGCGGCAGCAGATGCGCGCTGATCGCAACGGCAAGCTCGTGCGCCGCGGCGTGTACCTTCGACAGATACGGATTGGCGACGGCGAGAACGTTGCGGTTGACGTCGCCGCAGGCCGCGCGCGTATCGAGAAGCGCGGCGTTGATCGCCTGCATCGTGCGCCGCATATTCGTCTTGATGACGCCATGGAACTGGAACGTCTGGCGCGTCGTCAGGCGCAGCTGCCCGTTGGCGTAGGTGCCCGCGATCGCATCGAGCTGCAGCCACTGCTTGGACGTCGTCACGCCCGCCGGAAGGCGCACGCGGATCATGAATCCGTATGCTTTCTCCAGCTTCTTCTTCGAGCGTTCGCCGCGGACGTCGCGGTTGTCCTGCAGATAGGTGCCATGAAACTTCGTGAGCTGGCTGTCGTCCTCGGAGATGGCGCCAGTCGAAACGTCGGCGAGGCCCTCGGCGATCGTGCCGCGCAGCTGGCGGCTCGCCTCCTTGATGAACTCGTTCTTGGAGCGCTTGTCGGTCATGGTCGTGGATCCTGTCGCACGGCCCTCGGGCCGGCCTGTCAATAAACGTCGCGCTGATAACGGCCCGCCTTGGCGAGCTCCTTCAGCTTGGCGCGCCCGGCCTCGTCATCGCCGCGCGCCGACTCGGCGAGAATGCGAGAGAGCATGACATCGACATCGCGCGCCATGCCCTTCTCGTCACCGCACACGTAGATGTGGGCACCCTCTTCCACCCATCCGAGAAGCTCATCGCGCGCTTCCCACAGACGCTGCTGCACGTAGATCTTTTCGGGCTGATCCCGCGAGAAGGCCACGTCGATGCGCGTTAGCGATCCGGAGGCCAGATGCTCCTGCCATTCGAGCTGGTAGAGGAAGTCGTTCGTGTAGTTGCGCTCGCCGAAAACGAGCCAGCCCTTGCCCTTCTGCTCCAGCTCTACGCGCTCCTCGAGGAAAGCGCGATACGGCGCAACGCCGGTGCCCGCGCCGATCATGATGATGGGGCGGTTGCCGTCCTCGGGCAAACGGAAGTGGCGGTTCGGCTTCACGTAGACGCGCACGGCATCGCCCACCTTGCGCCGGTCGGCGAAATAGGTGGAGGCAACGCCACCGCGCTTGCGGCCATGGGATTCCCAGCGCACCGCGCCGATGAGCAGATGCGCTTCGCCCGGATGCGCCTTCGGGCTCGAGGCAACGGAATAGAGCCGGCCGGGAAGCGGGCGCAGCAAGCCGAACAGCTGCTCGGGCGACAGCTTCTCCGCATAGGTCTCGAACAGATCGACGAGCTGACGGTCGGCGGCGAACCGCGTGAAGGCTTCCTGTTCGGCCAGCTTGGCGGCATCGGTGCGCCGTGTGAGCTTGGCGTAGGCCTCCACCAGCGGACGCGACAGGGTGGTGATATCGTAGCGCTCGCGCAGCTTCTGCACCACGGAGCCGTCGGAGCCGAGCCCCACGGCCTCCGCCACTTCCAGCGCGAGCTTGGGATCGTTTTCCGGCACCACGCCGATGGCATCGCCCGGCAGATAGGAGAAGCCCCGCGCCTCGGCGGCGATCTCCACATGCCAGGTCTCGCGCGTCGAGCCGCTGCCGTTGAGATTGACGAGGGCGGAAATTTCACCCGTCAGCGGGTTTTCGACGGTGAACTGCGGCTCGTCATCCTCGGCGAGCAGCCCGCTGCCCTTGAAATCCACGTGGACGACGGTTGCCGTGCCTGCTGCGTCCGCCGCGGGCGCCAGCTCCCCTAGAGCCTTCTCGGTCCACTCGGCCGCCTGCTTGGCGTAATCGAGGTCGAGGTCGACACGGTCGTGGGCGCGGGTTGCGCCCAGCGCCTCGAGCCGGGCATCGATGGCCTTGCCGGTGGCGCAGAACTGCGCGTAGGCGGTGTCGCCGAGCGCAAGCACGGCGAAGCGCACGCCCTCGAGACGCGGGGCCTCCTCGCTCATCAGCGCGTTGTAGAAGTCGACAGCACGGCTCGGAGGATCGCCCTCGCCCCATGTGGCGGCGTAGACGATGATGTTCTTGGCCTTCGAGAGCGTCGCAAAGTCGGCATCGGCGAAATCGATGACCTTGGCGTCGAGCCCGTGCTTTTGCGCCAGCTTCTTGGTGCGCAGAGCGAGCGCTTCGGCATTGCCGCTCTCGCTGGCGTAGAGCACGGTCAGCGGCTGGCGCGGCTTGGGTGCGGCCGCCGGCTGCGCGGCTCCGCCGGCCTGCGCTGCCTCGAAGCCGGCGAAGAAACCTGCCAGCCACGCGCGCTGCTGCGGCGTGGTGCGCGCAACGACGCTATTGAGAGCGTCGATCTCCTCCGGGGTGAAGGGCGCATTCTTCGGTAGCAACGGCTGGGCGGTCACAAGCGCCTCCTCGATCTTCTCATTCCGTTCCGCACGAGGGCGGACGTTCCAAATCTTGTCCCGCGTGCGCGGGCACGTTCCTATCCCGCGTGCGCTGGCACGACGGGCGCTGCAATAGGGGAAGTCTCCCGGACAGGAGCGGCCCCGTATACCTCGACCCTCGACGGACGCGACAGTCCCGCGCTCGCCCAGTCGAGGCCGACGAAGATCACGGCGGGGCCGCGGATACCCGTTTCATGGATAGCCGCAGAAAGCGATGCAAGATCCGTCTCGACGCAGCGCTCGCTGGCGAGGGTGCCGTTCTCGACGATGACGACCGGCGTCCGGCCCGCGGCGCCGGCGGACAGCAACCGCTGCTGGAAGTGCTGCGCGGTGCGCACGCCCATGTAGATCGCGAAGGCCTGCCCGGGCTGGGCCAGCGACGGCCAGTCGAGTTCGACGGGCCCATCGGCCGACGCCCCGGTCAAAACGGAGAACTGACGCACCTTCGAGCGCAGCGTCACCGGCAGGCCGACGCTGGCCGCGCAGGCATGGGCCGCCGTAATTCCGGGCACCACCACGACGGGAATGCCCGAGGCACGCACCACGGACATCTCCTCGGCGGCGCGGCCGAAGACGAACGCATCGCCACCTTTCAGTCGCGCCACGCGATGACCTTTCAGAGCCTCGCGCACCAGGATGCGGTTGATCTCTTCCTGGAGGGCGGAATCCCCCTCCGAACCTTTGCCGACATCGATGCGCACGGCATCGCGCCGCGCGTATTCGAGCACGCCCGGGTTGACGAGCCGGTCAACGACCAGAACATCGGCGCCTTGCAGATACTGCTGCGCCTTGAGCGTGATGAGGTCCGGCTCGCCGGGTCCGCAGCCGATCAGCGCCACGCTGCCGACCGGGTGTGCGTTCGCCCGCGCGCCTTCGATCTGGCGGTTGAGCTCATGCTCGGCCCCGGTGTCGTCACCCGCGAGCGTCGCCTCGCGCCAGGGACCTTGCAGCAGTGCCTCCCACGTGCGCCGCCGCATAACTGGATCGGCGATGGCCTCCTGGACCTGCCGCCGCAGCGCCTGGGCACGGCGGGCGATGCGCCCGAATTGCGCCGGCAGCCAATCTTCCAAGCGCGCCTTGATCTCGCGGGCGAGGATCGGCGCGGCGCCCTCGGTGCCGATGGCGACGACGACCGGATCGCGGTCGACGATGGCCGGCATGATGAAGCTGCTTTCAGAAGGGCCGTCGACGACGTTGGCGGGGATGCCCCGCGCCCGGGCCGCGGCGGCGACGCGCGCGTCGAGGGCGGGATCATCGCTGGCGGCAAAGACGAGCGCGGCGCCGGTCACGTCCCCCTCGGTGAATGCGCGGCGCTCGATCGCGAGGTTGGCGATGCCGGCCTTAAGCAGCTCATCGCTGACATCCTCGGCGATGATGCGCAGGCGGGCCGTCGTCTTGCCGAGCAGACGCAGCTTCTGCAGCGCCTTCTCGCCGCCGCCAACGATCAGCACATCCCGCTGATCGAGATCGAAAAAGATCGGAAAGTATCGCAACGCCTTGCCTCTCGCTGCCTTCGCGCCGAGCTCAGGTGACCCCTATACGGTGAACCGGCCGTCCGCGGCAGCCCATGCGCCAACCCGGCGGGTGACCCTTTTTATAATTTACGGAAGTAGATTTTTCTATTGCGGCAGAGCGTCCGCCGTAAAATAAGAAAGACGTTTCCCGTTAAGCGGCGCATCAGGCATGCGTTTGCGCTTCATGCCGCTTTTTGGTGCTTAACGCACGGACAGACGCCGTTCGACCGCTGATCCGCCAGAACGGGGTCCGCCGCGCGGCATGACGGGGCGCTGCGCCGCCCCCACGAAGCCCCCCGAAATCAGGAGATTCAGACGATTCCCGATGACGGAGGCCACACGCGTTTGTGAGAGCCTTTGACTTTCGTTTGGCCGGTGCATGTGGTTTATAGCTGCACATGGCGGTCCGGGCCGCGTGTCCTGGATCCGCGGACTGGAGCGGGCCGAAAAGGTTAACGCTTCAGTGGGTGGGCCCTCGGCGGGGCCATCCAATTTTGGACGGCATCTTGCCGAATAGGAGGAAGTTATGAAGGTTTGGACGAAGCCCGCAGTTCGTGAGCAGGAAGTTGGCCTCGAGGTCACCTCGTACATGCCGGCTGAGATCGACATCATCTAACGACTGTCGATCCACTCACTAGAACCGGTGAGTTTCCGACAACGGCGGTCGAAACCTCGGCCGCCGTTGTTTTATTGGGCGTCGCTTGAGAGAAAGGCGCGCCCATAGCTAGACTGCCTCAATGATCATAAAAATTCTGGGATCGGCCGCTGGCGGCGGCTTTCCGCAGTGGAACTGCAATTGCCACAATTGCGCATCCGTGCGCGCTGGAACGCCAGGCTTCAGAGCACGGACGCAGTCCTCCCTCGCCGTGAGCCGGGATGGGGTCGACTGGGCGCTACTCAACGCTTCGCCTGACCTGCGTCAGCAGATCAACGACACCCCGCAGCTCCACGCCGACCCGAAGGTCGGCCTGCGCCACAGCCCCATCAAGGCGGCCGTGCTGACGAATGGCGACGTCGACCACATCATCGGGCTCATCAACCTGCGCGAGGCGCAGCCCTTCTCCGTCTATGCCTCCGACCGGGTGCTGGCGACGATCGAGGCCAACTCGGTGTTCCAGGTGCTGGCAGAGCCGACCGTGCCCCGCATCGAGATGAAGCTCGGCGTGCCCTTCGAGCTGACCGGCGGTGGCGCCGATCTCGGCCTCACGGTCGAGGCGTTCGCGGTTCCCGGCAAGGTCGCGCTCTACCTGGAGGACAAATCCTCCGCTGATTTCGGCAGCCAGGAAGGCGACACCATCGGCCTCAAAATTACTGATCCGGCCGAGAAGAAGTCCTTCTTTTACATTCCCGGCTGCGCCGCCGTAGATGGGACGCTGGCCGCCCGCCTCGAAGGGGCCGCCCTCGTCTTCTTTGACGGAACCCTGTTCACCGACGGAGAGATGATCGAGCAGGGCCTCCTCGGCAAGACCGGTGCCCGCATGGGCCACATCAGCATGTCGGGGGAGAACGGATCGATGGCAGCCTTCTCGAGCCTTGGCGTCGGAAGGCTGATATATGTCCATATAAATAATTCGAACCCGGCGCTGGATGAAAACTCGCCCGCCCGCAAAGCCATAAATGGCGCGGGATGGGAAGTCGGGCACGACGGGATGGAGGTACGCCTATGAGCCAGACGGTTAGCCTGGAGCGTGGAAGCGACGAGCGCCGAGCGCCCGAGCCCATGCCCGTAGCCGAATTCGAAGCAGCGATCCGCGCCGTGGGCGCCGAGCGCTATCACGACAAGCATCCCTTCCATCACATGCTGCACGGCGGCCAGCTGAAGAAGCCGCAGGTGCAGGCTTGGGCGCTCAACCGCTACTGCTATCAATCGGCGGTGCCGCGCAAGGACGCAGCCCTCATCAGCCGCCTCTACGACCGTGAGCTGCGCCGGGAGTGGGTGCATCGCCTGCTCGATCACGACGGGTTCGGAGAGGAGGAAGGCGGCATCGAGCGCTGGCTCGTGCTCACCGACGGCCTCGGCCTCGACCGCAATTACGTGATCTCCATGAAGGGCGCGCTGCCGGCGACGAAGTTTGCGGTGGAATCCTACGTCACCTTCGTGCGCGAGCAGCCGATCACCGTCGCCATCGCCTCCTCGCTCACCGAGCTGTTCGCTCCCAAGATCCACAAGGAGCGCATCTCGGGCATGCTGGAAAACTATCCGGACTTCATCGACGACAAGGTGATGGCCTACTTCAAGCGCCGCCTGACCCAGGCGCCGCGCGATGCGGATTTCGCCCTCGGCTACGTCTTGAAGAACGCCAAGACGCGCGATGAGCAGGAAGCGTGCGTGGATGCCGTACGGTTCAAATGCAACGTGCTGTGGTCGCAGCTCGACGCGCTGCAGCATGCCTACGTCGAAGGGCACATTCCGCCCGGCGCATTCCGCCCGGAGGCCTGAAAAATGGGTGAAACCACACCACGCCAGCGAACGGTCATCACGACCGACAGCAAGCCGGTGATGCCCCCTTACATCAAGATGCGGCACGACGCGGGCCGCAACCGCTGGCTGATCCTTGCGCCCGAACGCCTTTTCGACCCCGACGCCATCGCTGTCGAGGTGTTGAAGCTTTGTGATGGCGCGCGCTCTGTCGGCGACATCGCAGGCATACTATCTAAGGAGTACAATGCGCCTGTGGAGGACATCGAGGTCGACATCATAACGATGCTGCAAGACCTCGCTGACAAGGGAGTTGTGAAGGCATGAACGAATCTGCCCCATCCCACGTCAAGGAAGGCACCGTGACCATGGACACCGGTGAGATGCGCTGCGACGCAACATCGGGATCCGAGACGTCGCTGGACCCCTCGTGCGCCGTCCGCGCTCCGATCGGTCTTCTGGCGGAGCTGACGCACCGTTGCCCGCTGCAGTGTCCCTACTGCTCCAACCCGCTCGAGCTCGAAAAGGTGAATGTCGAGCTGACGACGGAGGAGTGGCAGAAGGTGATGCGCCAGGCGGCGCAGCTCGGCATCCTGCAGGTGCACCTGTCGGGCGGCGAGCCGACGGCGCGGCGCGACCTGGAAGAGATCGTCAAGACGGCGTCCGAAGCGGGCCTTTACACGAACCTCATCACGGCGGCCGTGCTGCTGAAGCGTGATCGGCTCGAGAAGCTGAAGGAGTGCGGCCTCGACCACGTGCAGATCTCCATCCAGGACGTCGACACCGAGGCCGAGAACGCCGATCGCATCGCCGGCTACAAGGGCGGCAGCGCCAAGAAGAAGGAAGTGGCCGGCTGGGTGCGTGAGCTCGGCATGCCGCTGACGATCAACGCGCCGATCCACCGCCACAACATCCACAGCGTCGAAGCGATCATCAATTATGCGGTCGAGCTCGGCGCCGGCCGCGTCGAGATCGCCCACGTTCAGTATTACGCCTGGGCGCTCAAGAACCGCGCCTCCCTGATGCCGACCCGCGAAGCTTTTATGGAAGCGGCACGGATCGTCGAGCGCGAGCGTGAGCGCCTGAAGGGCATCATCGTCATCGACGCTGTCGTTCCCGACTACTACGCCAAGTATCCGAAACCCTGCATGGGCGGCTGGGGCAAGGGCATTATCAACATCACGCCGTCGGGGCGTGTGCTTCCCTGCCACGCGGCCGAATCGATCACGCATCTCGAATTCGACAACGTAAAGGATCGTCCGCTGGCGGACATCTGGCTGAACGGCTCTGCTTTCCAGAAATATCGTGGCACGAGCTGGATGAAAGAGCCCTGCCGCACCTGCCCGCGTCGCGAGATCGACTACGGCGGATGCCGCTGCCAGGCCTTCGCGCTCACGGGTGATGCAGCCAATACGGATCCGGCTTGCTCGCTTTCGCCAATGCACGAGGCATGGGCAAAGGTGGCAGAAGTTGAGTCCCACCAATCCTCGCCGGCTTTTGTTTATCGTCGTCCAGGCGGTGCAACGCCGAAGCCGGAGATCAAAAAAACTCCCGCCACCAGCGACGCTTAGGCGCCCATCCACAGCCCTGCTGAACATCCCCGCATCCCACACCCCAGGTGTGGGGTGCGTCATCGTGTTCAGTCCAAGTTCACAAAAGACTTGGCAAATTCACGACTGCCATCCGATGATACGCGCGCCATCCAACGACGTGCCATCGTCATAACCAGGGAGAAAACGGGATGCTGAGATGGGTTGTTGCCGCGGGCGTCATGCTTGCGCTGCCGTCGGTCGCTTCGGCACAGGATGTCGAAAACGGAAAGAAGCTTTTTAGCAAGTGCGCGCCGTGCCATTCGATCGGACCGGGCGCGAAGAACAAGGTCGGCCCGGAGCTGAACGGTCTTGGCGAGCGCAAGTCCGGCTCGGTTGAAGGCTTCAACTACTCGCCGGCCATGAAGGCTTCCAACTTGACGTGGAATACCGCCACGCTGGACGAGTACCTCGCCGATCCGAAGAAGAAGGTCCCCGGTAACAAGATGCTGTTCCCGGGCGTGAAGGACGAAATGGAGCGCGCGGATCTCGTGGCGTATCTGGAGTCGTTCAACGCCGACGGCACGCAGAAGTAAGCCACCCCGACTTCGGTTTTGACGACGCCGCGGATCGACGGATCCGCGGCGTTGTGTTTTTCACCAATCCTCGGACGCGGCGTGAACGGTTACAGCGGTCGTATACGGGGCAAGATACCCCCGCGCTGCATTTGGCGCGCGGTGCCGGGGCCGCGAACGCGACCTCGATACGCATCGGAACGTCGAGCAAAAAAGTGCGCAGGGCGGCCCACAAATGTGCCGTGCGCGCGCTGCCGCCCGGAAGCCACATCATCGGGGGATGCAGCCGCTTCTCAGTCGAGCCTGCGCACCCCCGCGCGGTCCACCGCGTCGTACATCGCGCGCACGCTGCGCCCGCCGATGACGAGATCGGGTGCAATATCCATTAGCGGTGCGAGCACGAACGCGCGCGCCCCGATATGCGGATGCGGCAGCACCAGGTCGGGATCGTTGAGGATCGTGTCACGATAGACGAGGACGTCGAGGTCTATGACGCGCGGCCCCCAGCGCTCGATCACCACCCGGCCCATCTCATGCTCGATGTCCTTGCAGCGGGCAAGAAGCGCGTGGGGGGAAAGCTCGGTATTGACCGACATCGCCGCGTTGACGAACCAGTCCTGATCGGTCTTGCCCCAAGGCGGGGTTGCATAGTTGCCGGAGCGCGCAACGAGACGGACATCGCCGCGCTCGGTCATCAGGGCGACGGCACGGTCGATGTTCCCGGTCTTGTCGCCCATGTTGGAGCCGAGGGCGATGATCGCATCGAAGGCCGGACGGCCGGAGAGAGAGGTGCCGGCAATTTCACCGCCCGGGTCGGGCACTTGCTCTGGTGTGGCGCGGGTCGGCTTCGACATTGGCTGCTCGCTAGGCATATTGGAGGAGTGCTCGTTATCGCGGCACTCCCCCGGAGGCAAGGGCAGCCTCTCTGCGGTCCCGGCGTCGTCGATCCGATCAGTCGTATTTGATATAGGCGAACCGCTGGTCGCCGTGGGGGGTGCCTTCGAGGGCCCCACCTTCCTTACCCGGTTGCCAATGAACGACGTCCTCGATCTTCTGGGCCAATTCCAGATCCTTCGAGGTAATACCCTTGGCCGTATGCGTCATTAGGCGCACCTCGACCCACGCATAGGAGGCTGTGATATCCGGATGGTGCCAGGCCGCTTCCGCAAGATGCCCGACGGTGTTTATGACCATCAGCGTCCCCTTCCAGCCGCTCGTCTTGTATGTTCGCCTTATCCAGCCGTTCTCGAGATGCCATTTCGGCAGGTTTTTTTGCAGCCACGCGTTGACTTCGGCGTCGGGCATGGGCTTTTCGCGCTCAGCCGCCATATTGTGCTCTCCTTATCGGGCACGCATCGCACCAGCAGGTTTGAATCGTAATGCCACTGGCCGACGCTACGCAATCTGACGTGCACACGAAACGCCTCCGCGCCCATCCGGGTGCCGTGCGGGTCGTTGCGCCCGCGCGTCTGCACCTGGGCTTCCTCGACCTCAATGGAAGCCTCGGCCGTATGTTCGGCAGCATTGGCCTGGCCATCAACCGGCCGCGGACCGAGCTGGTGCTGCGCCGCGCGCGCTCCTTCAACGGTTCGGGCCCGGACCATGCCCGCGCGATTGCTGCGCTGCAGCGCTTCGCCGAGGTGTTCGAGATCGATGGCGCCTTCGAGGTCGACGTCGTCTCGGCCATTCCGGCCCATGCGGGACTGGGATCGGGCACACAGCTCGCCGTCGCCGCTGGCGCGGCGCTGGCGGCGCTGGAAGGCGTCGACGCCACCGCAACCCGCCTCGGCGAAATCCTCGACCGCGGCGCGCGGTCGGCGATCGGCATCGGCGCGTTCGAGCGGGGCGGCTTCATCGTCGACGGCGGCCGCGGGGAGCGCGACCGTGCGCCCCCGATTGTCGTACGCGCCGATTTTCCCGAAGCATGGCGGGCGCTGCTCGTGATGGATAGCCGCAGCACGGGTGTGCACGGCGATACGGAAGCGAACGCGTTTGCGACGCTGCAGCCGCTGCCCGAGAGCGCCGCAGCGAATATCTGCCGCCTCGTTCTGATGCAGCTCGTGCCCGGGCTGATGGAAGAGGATATCGACGCCTTCGGGAACGCACTGACGGAAATCCAGAAAATCGTCGGTCACCACTTCGCGGCGGCGCAGGGCGGAAGCCCTTGGGCGAGCCCCGCGGTGGGACGCGTCGTCGAGGCGCTGCGCGCCGCCGGCGGCTTCGGGATCGGCCAGAGTTCCTGGGGCCCCACCGGCTTTGCATTCGCCCCGACGCAGGAAATTGCCCAGCGCCTCTATGATTCTTCGATCGAACTCGCTAGAGGCGAAGGTCTTGAGATCATGATCGTCGAAGGGCGCAACAGGGGCGCCGTCGTCGAGAAGATTGCGAGCACTTAGTCGTCAAGAGCCAAGGAAATACGAAAAATGAGCGACGCCACCCCGATTCTGCACATGCTCTCGCCGCAGAAGCACATGTCTCCGTTCGACGTAAACATGGCAGCGGACGCCGGCTGGAAGGTCATCGTCCCCTATATCAACGTCACGCTGGAGGAGGTGACCGCGCTCACCCAGGACGCAATCTTCTCGCGGCCGCCGAACTACGGCGTCCGCACCGGCCTTTTCATCGGCGGCAAGGACGCCATCCTGGCTCTCGACATGCTGGACGCCGCGCAGAAGGCGCTCGTTCCGCCGTTCGGCCTTTCGACGTTCGCTGATCCGGCAGGCTCGTTCACCACGGCCGCCGCCATGGTCGCGTGCGTGGAGCGCGTGCTGCGCAACAAGTACAACCGCGGCTGGAAAGGCACGAAGGTCGCCGTGTTCGGCGCGACCGGCGTCGTCGGCTTCGCCTCCTCGATCATCGCCGCCCTCGAAGGCGCGGAGGTCACCCTCGTTGCCCACCGCGGCGTCGACCGCGTGGTCAAGTCGGCCGAGGTGTCGAAGCAGCGCTTCGGCGTCGACCTCATCGCCAAGTCGGGCGAGACTGAGGAGCAGAAGCAGGCCATCGTGGACGAGGCCGAGGTCGTCTTTGCAGCCGCTGCTGCCGGCGTGCGCGTTCTGAGCACCGCCAACATGGCCCGCGCGAAGAACCTGCTCGTCGTCGGTGACGTCAATGCCGTTCCCCCGCCGGGCGTCGAAGGCATGGAGCTGTTCATGGACGGCGCTGCACTGCCGGGCTGCAATGCGCTTGGCGTCGGCCCGCTCGCCATCGGCGACATCAAGTACAAAACCGAATCCGGCCTCTTCAAGCAGATGATCACCTCGACCGAGCCGGTGCACTTCGACTTCCGTGCCGCCTTCGCGCTGGCGCGGACGCTGACCGCTTGACGGGCGAGCCCGTCCTCATAGCGGCCCTTTCCGGGCGGGGGCTCTGCGCCTCCGCCCGTAGGGCCGGATACCTGCCGCTCGTCGCCGACGCGTTCGGCGACAGCGATATGCTCGCAATGGCTGCACACTCCTGTCGCATCGCGGATGCCGTACGCATCGGACTGCGCGCCAAAGCCGTTTTCGCCGCCCTCTCCGAGCTCACCGCCGCCGCGCCACGCGAGCCCATCGGACTGATCCTCGGCTCCGGCTTCGAGGACCGGCCGAAGCTCGTCTCAGCGCTCGCAGAGCGCTACCGACTGATCGGCAACGGCGCCGCGACGATCGCCGCGAGCAAAGACCCCGTCGCGCTCGCGACGCTTCTCAAGGCTCTCGGCATTCCCCACCCCGAGACGCGCAAGCTGCCACCGGCTTCTATGGACGGCTGGCTCGCCAAACGCATCGGCGGAAGCGGCGGCACACACATCGATCCTGCGCCTGCTGGGCCGCCGGCTCCGCGCCGCTACTATCAACGCCGCCTCCACGGAGAGGCCGTCTCGCTGCTCGTCCTCGCCACGCCGGAAAGCATTCGTGACGTCGGCTTCAGCCGCCAGTGGACAGCGGGCATGGGCCCCCGCCCTTTCCGCTACGGTGGAGCGGTCGGCCCCATCTCCCTCGGCCCCGACATCGAAGCGGCCATGCGGTTTGCTGCGGCAAGAATATGCTCCGCGCTCGGACTTTCCGGCCTCGTGTCGCTCGACTTCCTGCTCGCCGGAAACACCCCGTTCCTTCTTGAGATCAATCCGCGGCCCGGCGCGACGCTCGACGTCTTCGACGACGATCACGGCAGCCTGTTCGAAGCCCATCTCGCCGCCTGCGAGGGCCGGCTGATCCCGTTCTCCACGCCCACGGGCGCACGCGCCGCAGCTATTCTGTATGCTGATCAGGGACGGCTGCACATCAGCCACACGTCCTGGCCCGATTGGGCCGCCGACCGACCCGATCCCGGCATGCGCATTCCACGCTATCGCCCGATAGCTACAGTCTATGGAGACGGACCGGGCCCGGATGAGGCATTGCAACGCTGCCGGCAGCGCTTGGAAGAACTGGGGTCGATGCTGTATGCACAGGCGCAAAATAGGGAGCGTATAAAAAATGCAGAAATACAACGGCCCAGCCCCCAGTGTTTCGGCGCGCGCCGCCAAGCTCGTTGACACGCTCGTTGCCGATGCGAGCGCGTTGCGCTGCGCAGTGACCACCGGCGCGGCCGGCGAGCGCTGCATCGACCTCGGCGCCAAGGTGCCGGGCGGGCTGGAAGCCGGCCGCCGCCTGGCCGAAATCTGCCTCGGCGGGCTCGCGACCGTCACGCTCAATATGGAATCGGGCCTGAAGCGCTGGCCGCTCGGCGTCACGGTTCACGCCGCCGATGCCGTCATCGCATGCCTCGGCAGCCAGTATGCCGGCTGGCAGATCACCGATCAGGAGACCGGCTTCTTCGCGCTCGGCTCCGGTCCTGCGCGTGCGCTCTCCCGCGTCGAGCCCCTCTACAAGGAGCTCAACTACACCGACCATTTCCACCGCGCGATCCTGGTGCTCGAGGGCGATAACGCGCCCCCGCCCGCGGCGGCCCGCTCCGTCGCAACCGCCTGCGGCGTGCAGCCGGAGGACCTCACGGTTCTCTACGCGCCGACCGGCAGCCTGGCCGGCACCGTGCAGATCGCTTCGCGCGTTCTGGAGGTAGCACTGCACAAGGCGCACGAGCTGCACTTCCCCCTCGACCAGATCGAGGACGGCATCGGCACGGCGCCGCTTGCTCCGCCGGTTCCCGACTTCATCCGCGCCATGGGCCGCACCAACGACGCCATCATCTACGGCGGACGCGTGCAGCTCTTCGTGCGTGGCAGCAACGATGCGGCCGAGAAGCTCGCCCAGCAACTTCCGTCGAGCACCTGCTCGGCCTATGGCGAGCCCTTCGCGGACATCTTCGCGGCGGCGGGCGGCGACTTCTACAAAATCGATCCGACGTTGTTCAGCCCGGCCGAGGTTATCGTCTCCAACCTCGACACCGGCACCACCTTCCATGCGGGCCAGCTTGCTCCAGATGTCGTCGACAAAAGCTTCCGCTGACAACGGCGGAAGCGCACGCGGCTTGCGCATCGCGCTTTTCCTCGAAGAGGAAAGCGGCAACTGGCACGTGCGCCGGCTCGAAGCCGCCCTGCGTGCGCGCGGTGCCGATGTCGTCGTCACCTCGCTGCCGCGATGCGCCTTCGATACGCGGCTCGCGAGCGGGATCGACATTCCGGGGTTCGACGGGGCGCTGCCCGACGCGGTGTTCGTGCGCTCCATCTCCGCCGGCACACTGGAACAGATCACCTTCCGGCTCGGCATCCTCCATGCGCTGCGCGAAAGCGGTGTGCGGGTGTGGAACGATGCCCGCGCCATCGAGCGCTGCGTCGACAAGTCGGCCACCACCTTCCTTCTGCAGCGCGCGGGCGTTCCGACGCCGCGCACGCGCACCATGGAGACGAAGCCGCCCGCCGATGCCTACGTGGCCGATGCCGGCCGGCCGCTGATCTACAAACCGCTGTTCGGATCCCAGGGCAAAGGTCTGCTGCGCGTTGATGATGTGGCCGGACTGCCGGATCCCGTCGCCGCCGACAACATCTACTATCTGCAGGATTTCGTTGCACCTTCTGGCGCAACCTTCGAGGACTGGCGCGTCATCGTCACCTGCCATCGCGTCGTCGCCGCCATGGCGCGTCGGGCCGGCAGCTGGATCACCAACGTGCATCAGGGCGGTGCGCCCATCGCGCATGTGCCCAGCGAAGAAATGGCGCGGCTTGCGCGCGGCGCCCTCGCGGCGGTCGGCGGCGACTACGCCGGCGTCGATCTCATTCGCGCGCCCGATGGCCAGCTTCTCGTACTCGAGGTGAACAGCAATCCTTCCTGGCGTGGCCTCCAAACGGTGGCCGACGTCGACATCGCGGACATCATCGTCGAGGATTTCCTCGCAACCGTTGCCGAGCACCGCCAGCGTCAGGCAGACGGCCTGCCCGCGAACGGCCCGCGCCCGGAGCTGCCGCTCGATGCACGCAATCAATCTTCACAGGCCGAATTGAAGACCGAGCCATGTCCCGCGTGAGCGACGCCGATACGGCGGCGATGTTTCTCGCCGCCTGCCGCGCCGAGCTCGGCGCGCTGAAGCCCGGCAACGTTCATATCCATGCAGGCGGCCACGGCATGGAGGTGGCGCAGTTCGAGGCCAGCGCCGCCGCGGCCGCACCCCACATCGCAGCGCAGGACGAGAAGGTCGGCACGCGCATCTTTCGCGCAGTGGAGGCTTCATTCGCCGTCGCGGGGTGCAATACGAATCTCGGCATCGTTTTACTGTGCGCGCCGCTCGCCGCCGCGGCCCAGCGCGAGGGCAGTGCGCCGCTCCGCGAGCGCTTGCACGGCGTGCTCACCGCCTTCGACGCGGATGATACGGCAGCGGTTTATGCTGCGATCCGTCTCGCAAATCCCGGCGGGCTCGGCTCCGTCGAGGAGCAGGACGTCGCCGCTCCCCCCGGCGTCGGGCTACTGCAGGCGATGGCGATGGCAGCCGAGCGCGACCGGATCGCGGCGGCATACGTCACCGATTACACGGAGGTCTTCGATTTCGGGCTTCCGGTGCTCGCCAATGCAATGGAGGCGACAAGCGACGAGCGCCATGCCATAACAACGTTGCATATGGCATTTCTCGCTTTCTTTCCCGACAGCCATATTGCGCGCAAGTACGGAATGGAGACAGCGGAGGCAGTTCGCACGCAGGCGCACGCGCTCGCTCCCTTGTGGCAGCCGGCCGCGCGGCCTGACACGGCTCAGAAATTGCTCGATTTCGACGCCGACCTGAAGGGGCGAGGGATTAACCCGGGTACGACCGCAGACCTCGTTGTAGCAACCCTTTTCGCTGCGTCCTTGTGCACTGCCCTGCGGCCCGTGGGCGCCGCTTAGCCCCTTGTCTCGGGAGGCTGCCTCGCGCTATCTAGGGGCGGTGCTTAAAGGCGCGCCGCTATCCGGCCAACCGGTTCGAGGACATCGTCGTCGGACGCAGCAACAAAGGATGGCTTTTCGAATTGGGCAGAAACCGGTGCGCCCGGCCTCGGCGGGGTGGCGTTGGTGCTCGTGGTGTTTATAGCTTGGGAGAAACCCCGCAATGACCAAGATTAACAAGGTGCTTCTCGGCGAGTCGCTCGTCGGTGATGGTAACGAGGTAGCCCACATCGACCTGCTCATGGGTCCCCGCGGCTCTGCCGCTGAGACTGCGTTCTGCAACGCTCTGACGAACAACAAGGACGGCTTCACCACCCTCCTCGCCGTCATCGCGCCGAACCTGCCGTGCAAGCCGAACACGATCCTGTACAACAAGGTCACCATCAAGGACGCCCGTCAGGCCGTTCAGATGTTCGGACCTGCTCAGTACGGCGTTGCGAAGGCCGTTCAGGACTCCGTCGCCGAGGGCGTGATCCCGGCTGCTGAGGCTGACGACATCTTCATCTGCGTCGGCGTGTTCATCCATTGGGAAGCTGCCGACGACGCCAAGATCCAGGACTACAACTACCGCGCCGTGAAGGAGTCGATTGCCCGCGCCGTTGCTGGCAAGCCGACCGCCGCCGAAGTCACCGCGCAGCGTAACTCGGTTCAGCACCCCTTCGGTGCGAAGTCTTGAAGCGGACACCGTCCACAGCAGGATGATGCCCCACCTATGAAGAGGGGCCTGCTGCAGCGATTGGGTAGACTGCTTTCCGGCCGTTGGAACGGGTAGAACACCCGAAGGCGCGCGTTCTGCTCTTCCCCTTCGTGCAACATATTAAAGGCCGGCGATCTCCATGAGGTCGCCGGCCTTTAGCATTCCACGGTGCAGTGCCGTCGCAACGAGCACGCCCGCGGCACCGGCTCCATGCAGGGCCTCGATATCGGCACGGTCGCGCACGCCGCCCGCCGCATAGACGCGTCGTTTCCCGGCGCGGGACACGATCTCCGAAATGCGGACGAGGTCCGGACCTTCGCCCGAGCCGACGCGGGCAAGCGTCATGACGATCACGCTGTGCGGCCAATGCTCGGCCTCCGCCAGCACCCCCGCGGGACCGGCGAAGCGATCGTCCTTGAAATCGAGCGACAGGACATAGGCGTGTGGGGGAAGTGCGCGTAATTCCGCGACGTCGGTTTCGCCGGCGAGGCTCTCGGTGCCGATGACTGGCATTGCGACGGCTGCGGCAATCCTCTTTGCAGCTTCGGCCGGACGGGCGCCTTCATCGAGCCAGATACGTGCGTTCGGGACAGCGGATGCGAGGTCCGCAGCAAGGGTGACGTTGCCGCCGCGGCCCTCGATGCCATCGAGATCGGCGACGTAGAGCACCGGAAACGCGAACAGCCCGGTGAACCCGCGAGCGACCGCGAGCGGATCGCTGCTGCGCGCGAGCGGCGTTTCCAACGGGCGGTAATTGGCGCGGTCGCCGCGAGCTGCGGCAACGGCCACGCCATGACGCACGTCGATGACCGGGATCACATCCATGCTGGCTTGCCTCCGTGGGCTCCCCGTGTAACACGGCGAAAGCCGTGGGTAAGCCCACGGAGCCCGGAGGTTTCATGCCGATCACGGCCGGATACGATATCGGGGGCGCCCATCTCAAGGTAGCGCTGGCGGACGGGGGCCGCACGGTCGCGGTGCGCCAGATCCCCTGCCCGCTGTGGCGCGGAATCGATGCGCTGGATGCCGCGCTCGCGGAAGCCGATGCGCTCACGGTGCGCGCCGATGTGCACGCGGCGACGATGACCGGCGAGCTGTGCGAAGCCTTCACCGACCGCCTCGCGGGCGTCGCCGCCATTCTCGACCGTCTCGAAGCCCTGCGCGGGCGGAACGTGCGCGTGTGGATGGGTGCCCGTGGCCTCGGCTCGCTCGGCGAAGCCCGCGCGCACCCGCTCGATGTTGCCTCCACCAACTTCCTCGCCAGTGCGGTGTGGATCTCATCGTGTCTGCCGAGCGCGCTGCTGATCGACATGGGCTCGACCACGACCGACATCATTCCCATCATAGATGGCAGGGCGGCCCCACGCGGCTTGAACGATGGCGACCGGCTGCGGACCGGCGAGCTCGTCTATACCGGCACGACGCGCAGCGACGTCGCGACGGTGGCGCGGCGCGGACGGCTAGACGGCATAGAGCAACGGCTCGCGGCGGGATCGTTCGCCAGCATGGCGGACGTGCGGCGCGTGCTCGGCACACTGCCGCCGGACGTCGACCAGCACCCGACGCTCGATGGGCGGGGAAAGTCCCGCGGCGAAAGTCTCGAGCGCTTCGCTCGCTGCTTCGGGCGCGACGCCTCCGATGCAACGGATGCCGCGTGGATGGCGGCAGCGTCCGATATCGCACGTCAGCAGATGGACGACATCGCGGATGCAGCCCGAACGGTCATGGAGAATGCGGGGCTGCGCGCGGATGTGACGCTCGTTGCGGCCGGCATCGGCGCCGGTGAAGTTGCGCTTCTCGCTGGGCAACTCGATCTGCCCTGCACACCGTTCGGCGCCTTGGCTGCCGCGTCACCCGATTGCGCCGCCTGGGCGACGCACTGCGCACCGGCAACCGCACTCGCGCTCATCGCCGCGAATGCTTACAGCTCGGAAAAGTGCGCCGAGTAGACCACCGCGCCAGCGCCTAGCGCCGCTGGCGAGATGCGTAGCGCCATGAAGTGCGGACCGGCGTAAGCGCAATCGAAGGCTGCCGCTGCATCGAGCGAAAAGCCGAAGCGCTGATAATAGTTGGTGTCGCCGAGCACGAAGATGAGCTGCGCGCCCGCAGTCCGCGCTCGCGCTATCGCTGCCTCGACAAGCGCCGAACCAACACCGGTGCCCTGATATTGAGGGTTTACCGCAAGCGGTGCGAGCGCCAACGCGCCAGCGGGAGCGCGCAAGTGTGACATGGCGATGAATCCCGCAACTACGCCATCGTGCTCCGCAACGAGCGCAATCGGCAGATCGCCGTCAGCGCGCAGTGCATCGACAAGCCTCGCCTCACCGTCGCCGCCGAACGCCGCGATCAGCAAATCGCGAACCGCCTTGTGGTCCTCAGCGGTTTCATCGCGGATCATCATGCCTGCTCTGCACGCCAAGCGTCGATCTTCTCCATCAGCCAGCCCCACGCTTCCGCCTCGCGCGGGCCTGCCGTCTTGGAGATGGCGATCTCGAGATATTTCAGCTCGTTCTCGATCTTCTCCGGCGGCAGCATTTTGAGCCGCGTGACGAGCACGGCGCATTCGAGCACCGCCGCCTGCGCGCGGTTGAAACCTTCCCACGGGCGATGGCTCTGGGCGTTGACGATACGGCAGGAAAAGCGCGGACGCTGCGCATCATCGGTGACGCGGTCCACCGCCAGCTCCCAGTGCGAGACCGCGCTGGCGAGACGCGCGCCGGGTATGTGCTGCACGGGCACGGTCGGCCAGGATTTGCGACCCGTCACGCCGCCTGCGAACACGCGCACGTCGTCGGTGTGGCTCGCCACTGCGTAGGGCGTGCGCTGCAGGTTCTCCAGCGTGCGGGAGGGGCGGAACGGTGCGATGACCCAACTGTCGCCCTCGGCGATCAGGCCGAGCGGCGCGATGTACGCCTCGCCATTTGCGTCAAGGGTCGTCACGATGGTCTCGACGATCCGCGGCATTCCGTTCCTCCTCGCCCGCAGGCAAAATCGCTCACCCGCGCCGTATATAGGCGGTGCAGGTTGCTATTTCTTGCGCGGGGCAGCACGGCGGCGGGATGCGGTCGGCGGCATGGCGCGCGTCTCGGCGCCGAGCAACTCGGCCAATTCGCCTTCATCGCCCACGCCCAGCACGCGCCAGTCGAGCTTCGCGCGGGTGACGATCTTGGGAAAGGTTGCATCGACGATGCCGGCGCGGGAAAGCGCACCCGCCGTGGCCCCTGGATCGACCGGGCAGGATTTCACCAGCACGACCGATGCCCTGCCCAGCCGCTCCGCAAGCCGCGCTGCGAGAGCGTCCGACGTCGTCTTCCAGTCGTGGGTAATGTGCGCGTCATCGGCACTCAGCTTCAGCGGCATCCACACGGGGATACGGCCTTCGGCCAAGGCGCGGCGAATGGCGCTCAGGGTTTCGACGCAAACGAGGCGCCCGTCCATGGCGGCCAGCATCATTCCCGTCTGATGCATGGCGAGCAACGCCATGCGGTGCGAAACCGCTTGGGTCAGCCCATGGCTGCGATGGGCATCGCGTACCGCGTCGGCGAAGGCGCCGCCCCCCGGCACGACAACGCAGGGGCGCGTTGCTGCCCCGACGATCTGCAGAATGGACGAAAGCCGCTGCCGCTCACCCTCGGCAAGACTGCCGCCAAGCTTGACGACGACGGGAGCGGCTTTTGCGGTCACGTCGCGCGCGGGCGAACGATCTCTACGCCCACCGCATCGGGGCCGCGCTCGAGCTTCTCGACGCGCACGCGCACCGAGACGATGCGCTTATCGGCGAGACAGCGCTCGGCAATGCGCGCGGCAAGAGTCTCGACGAGATTGATGTGGCCCGCGGCGACGACGGCCTTCACCGCGCCCGTCAACTCATCGTAGGAAGGGACCTCGTCGAGGTCGTCGCCCTTGGGAGAGACGCCGGCGGCAACTTCAGCCTCGATGCTGAAGCCCACTTTCTGCGTGATGCCCTGCTCCTCGTCGTAGACGCCGATGGCGATGGGCAGCACGAAATTGCGCACGAAAATGCGGTCGAGAATGACGCCGTCGCGCCGTGCGGTGCTCTGTTTTTCGCTCATGCCACATCTTCCGTCTGATGGGCCGCCATAGCATCGGGCGCCAGCGTGCGGCAAGCACCGCCGATTGCTGCATCGCACACGGGGATTGCGCGGCGTACCGCTTCGATCGCGCCGGCGTCGAGTTCGCCCGTGCGCTCGCCCTCGCGGCAAAGTCCGCCACGGAATCCGATGACGTCGGGTTGCAGAGCCAGCAATTGCGGCACGTGATGCATGCGCAGCGATCCCGCAAGCCCCGCGAAAAGTCCCGCTGCGTGCAGGGCGGCAATGAAGCGGACCAGATCGTCGGCAGCGACGATATCGGGGAGCGCGCCACGGCGTTTATCGGCAGTATCGAGCATCAGCCCGCCGAGGCCGGCATCGCGCGCATGGGCGATGAGACCGAAATCGATGCCGCGGTCAGCGAGCAGCACGCCGACGAGCTGAGCGCCGCCGAGGTCGAGCGTGCCCAGCCGCGCGAGGGTGCGCTCGGGCGCGCAATCGAGACTGAGCCCAACCTTCACGATCTCGATGCCGGTATCGGCCATGGTCACGGCGGCAGCGGCAACGGCTTCGACATCGTCGGTCGGATCGCCGACCGTGGCGCTCACCGGAATCTCGGCCGGCAGCGCAGCGCGGATGGCCGCAACGCGCGCGAACGGCAGCGCGCCCAGCGCACCGGCACCGGGATTCTTCGCATCAACGATGTCAGCGCCGAGCGTAGCAACGAGACGCGCTTCGCGCTCGTCCGTCACGCTGGCAAGCATCCTTGCCATCTGCCGGATGTCCTGTTCGATCTGGCTGAGGGTTAAGCTTCGCCGAAGATGCGCCGCTGCTCCGCCCGCACCTTTTCGCGGTCGGTCCGGTCGGCTACCGAAAGCTGCACCGGCACATCCTGGGTGATAGTTGCAGCTCCGCTGGAGAGGCGCAAGATGCGGGTCCCGAGCATTACCGCCTCGGACCGGTCATGGGTGACGAAAAGAACCGTCGTCGGCCGCCGTGACCACAGCTCCACCAGCACCTCCCGCAACCCCTGGGCGGTGGGCTCGTCCAGCGACACGAAGGGCTCGTCCATCAGCAGGATGTCGGGCTCGAGCACGAAAGCGCGGGCGAGCGCGGCCCGCCGCTGCATGCCGAGCGAGATCATCTCCGGATAGGCATTTGCGGCCTCTACGAGGCCCACCCGCTTCAAAAGCTCGGGGATGTTGGCGAGGCGCGGATCACCCGGCGGCAGGGCCAGCGCAATGTTCTCGTAGACCGTGCGCCACGGTAGCAGCCGCGGCGTCTGGAAAACGAAAGCCATGCGGCGGTCGGCACCGGCGAAATCGATCGCGCCCTCGTAGTCCTTGTCGAGCCCCGCGATGATGTTGAGGAGCGTCGACTTGCCGCCCCCGGAAGGCCCGGTGATGACGACGAACGAGCCGGGCTCGACCTCGAATTCGATCTTCCCCAGCACGTGATTCTCGGGACGCCCGCGGACGGCGGGAAACACTTTGCGCTCGACGCGCACGGTGAGCGGACGGGTCACCTCCGCCATTTGCTGGCCCTCGCGATGAGCGGTTGCAGAATGGCGAACTCGATGATCTGCACGACGATGATGAAGGCCAGCGCGTAAGCGAGGATCATCTGCACGTCGAAGAGCTGGAAGGCGATGTTGAGCTGATGTCCGACGCCCTCGGAACGGCCGAAGGCTTCCACGACGAGCACGATCTTCCAGACCAGCGCGAGGCCGGAGCGGGCTGCAGCCGCAAAAAACGGCGCGAGCTGCGGCAGCGTCACGTGGCGCAGCGTCTTCCACCGGCCGAAGCGGTAGACACTCGCCATCTCGTTCAGGTCTTTGGAGAGGCTGCGCGCGCCCTCGCGCATGGTGACGGCGACATTGGGAATCTTGTTGATCGACACGGCCAGAATGGCCGCGACCTCCGTCAGGCCGAACCAGATATAGCAGAGCACGATGATGACGAGCGCCGGCAGGTTGAGGAAGAAGATCAGCCAGGCATCGAAAAAACGATCCGCCATCGGATAGCGGCCCAGCGCGAGACCGATCGCCGAGCCGATGAACATCGCGAAGACGAAGCTGAAGGCGACGCGGATGAGCGTCGCCCGGATGTTCGTCCAAAGCTCCCCGGTTTGCGCTTCGCGTACCATCGCTTCCGTGACCGCGAGGGGCCCCGGAAGGTATCGGCTCTGCGCGATCACCGCCGCCAGCTCCCATAGCAGGATAAGCGCCAGGAGCGAGATCAGCGTCCAACCGAGGCGCCCAACCCTGAAGCCGCGGGCGGGCGCGTTAACTGCCTGCCGCATGGAAGAGCTTAGGATCAAAGGGCGTGTCTTTGCCGAGAAGCTGGGCACCACCGACGTCGACCAGCACCTGCGTCAGTTTCTCTGCGGCTCGCGTCTCCGCATCGGTCCACGGCTTCGGGATGCCGGCCCGGTAATACGCCTTGATGGCCGCGAACTCCGCATCCGTTTCAGGACGGACGAGATGACGGATGCGATCCCAGGCGGCGTCGGACTTTGCCAGGATCGCATTACCCTGCTCGACGACGGAGAGGAACGCGGCGAGTTCCGCGGGCTTCTTCGCCTCGACGCTCTCGCGCCAGATGAAGCCGACCAGCGAAGGGACCGGCTTGATGTCGAGCGCTTCCAGCACTTCGTCCATGCCGATCAGCGTGCGGTAGTTCTCCCCCTGCATGCGGGCCGCATAGGTCCAGAAATTCAACACGGCATCGAGACGCCCCGCCTGCGCTTCCGCCGTGAGCAGCGGCGCGGCACCATAGGAAGGCTCCGCCAGCGTTGCGATATCGGCACCGAGCACGCGCCGCGAATAGGCGCGCAGCAGAAGCCAGCTCTTGTCGATGGCGCCCCCGGCAACGCCGAGCCGCTTACCCTTGAGATCGGCAAAGGTTTTGATCGGGGAATCCGGAGCGACCATCACGGCGCCGAGGGCGGAGGAGTACGGTGCGAACCTCACATGCTCGCCCAGAGCGCGCTGGCGCAGGGCCCAAGGCCAGTCGCTGACGATGATCTCGGCCTCGCCCGACAGCAGCGCCACCGGCCCGGCCTGATTGGTGGCCACCTCGACGACGATGATCTGCAGGCCCGCCTTATCGGCGAGCCCTTCGGCGCGGATGGTCTCCAGCAGCCAGTTCAGCGAGCCGAACTTCAGGGAGGCGACACGCAGCGCGCCCCCTCCGCCGGCGGAGTTTCCCGCGGGCAGGCCGATGCCGGCCACACCAGCCAACGCGGCCGCGCCGCCGGCGAGCACCGCCCCGCCGGCAAGCAGCAGTCGGCGACGGTCAATCATTTTGCACCTCTATCGGCGTATAGGCGCCGGTCGACGATGTACTTCACCGCCCGCAACCACATCTTGTCCGTATTGCCGTAGATCTCACTCGAACCCTGGTGGATCACCTTTTCGTTGGCGACGTCGCGGATGTAGATGCTGACGGTAAACAGCACGTCCGAAGCCTTGCGCACCGTGCCGATGAAAGCAATGTCGGCGCCGATTTTCTTGGCGAGGTCATCCTCGCAGCCGTTGCATTTATAAATCGGCGCCTTGTCTTCGATATCTTTAGCAATGGGCGTGGGGTCGAGGACCTCGTACCGGCCGCTTTCCTTGATCAGGCGGGTAAGCTCGTCGGTGATGACGCCCAGCCGGCGCTTGTCTTCCGGGTCGAGCCCCTTCGGCATCAGGCCGAGTTCGAACTGCTGCTGCTGGTCGATCAGATCGAAAGGGAAAATGATCGCTTTTTGCGCAGCAAAAACGGCACCGGGATACAGTGCCATAGCCAGCACAAAGATGACAATCCGTTTAGCAATCAAGACGTTTCCCCTGCCACGCGCATGAGACTGCTTGGTCTGTTATAGTGTTAGGGGTTAGGTGTGCCGAACGGGGGGCTAATTGCAAGAGCTTAGTTGCCACTCGACGGCACGTGAAAGGTCACAAGTACGCGAGTAAAATCGGGAGCCCTTGACAAGGGTGGTACCCCATCCCCTTTTACTGCAACATAGTAACAGACTGACCCTCGATAAGGCCCTGTCAACGGAGCCCGGGCAGCGTTTGGAGGAAACAAGCTTGATGGCAACAGGCATAGCCGTTCGGAGCCGCTGCACCCCCCTACTAGGGCTTCCCGCGCAGCCGATCCGGCGCGTGCTGCTCGCGTGCGCTGCGGCCCTTGTTTTTGGCTCCGCACCGGCCCTCGCCCAGGATCCTGCGGCGCCCCCCGCTGCCGAAGCCCCGAAAGCCGAGCCCGCGAAACCGGACACGACCGTCGTTCCTATTTTGCTCGCGCGGGAGTTGCGCGATGAGCCGCTGCCGCTCTCGCTGCTGGACCTGCCGCCGAAGGATCTCGGCGTCGCCGGTGCCAAGCTCGCCATAACCGACAACAACACCACCGGCCGCTTTATGAATCAGGAGTTCACCCTCGATACGGTGGAGGACTCCGACCCCGACAAGCTGATCGCCGACGTGGTGAAGAATGTCGACGAGGGACAGCATTTCGTTCTCGTCGATGCCGCCCCGGCCACGCTTCTCAAGATGGCGGATGCGCTGAAGGGCAAGGAAGCGCTGCTGATCAACTACAGCGCCCCCGACGATAGCCTGCGCGAAGAGGACTGCCGCGCCCAGGTGCTGCATACGGCGCCGACCCGCAGCATGCTCGCCGACGGTCTTGCACAATATCTCGCCTGGAAGAAATGGCCGCGCTGGCTGCTCGTCCTCGGCCCGACCGAGAAAGACAAGCTTTACGCCGACGCCATCCGCCGCGCCGCCAAGCGGTTCGGTGCCAAGATCGTGGAAGAGCGCGTCTTCACCTATGACACCGGCAATCGCCGTTCCGACGGCGGATTCGAGCAGGTGCAGCAGCAGATTCCCACCTTCACCCAGGGCGCGCCCGACCACGACATCGTCATCGTCGCCGACGAAAGCAGCCTTTTCGGCGACTATCTCCCCTATCGCACCTGGGAGCCGCGTCCGGTTGCCGGCACGGCGGGTCTCACCGCCCAGAGCTGGCATCCGGCCATCGAGCTGTGGGGCGGCACGCAGTTCCAGAATCGCTTCAAGCGCCAGTCCGCCCGCGACATGCGCCCGATCGACTACAACGCCTGGCTCGCCGCGCGCATGATCGGCGAAGCGGCATCGCGCACGAAGTCCGGGAAGTACGCCGATCTTGTCGGCTACATCAAATCGCCCAAGTTCGACATCGCCGGCTTCAAGGGCGTCGGGCTGTCGCTGCGGAACTGGAATGGCCAGCTTCGCCAGCCGATCCTCATCACCACGCCGAAGCTGCTGGTCAGTGTTTCGCCTCAGCAGGGCTTTTTGCATCAGTTCAGCGAGCTCGACACCCTCGGCGTCGATAAGCCGGAAACCAAATGCCGAGCGTACACGCAATGATCAGGCGAAGAGATGAGAGCCGCAAACGGCACAAGAAACCCTCAGAAGGAATGTCTCTAATGCGCTTCAAGGTTGGCATCGCCGCGCTGCTCGGCATTGCTTCCGCGTTTGCACTGCCGGCGCCGGCCGCGTTGGCCTATACCGCGTTCGTCACCAACGAGAAGGACAACTCCGTCTCGGTCATCGACACCGAGAAAATGGAGGTCGTCAACACCTTCCCCGTCGGCCAGCGTCCGCGCGGCGTCATCCTGTCCAAGGACGGCAAGTGGCTGATCGTCTGCACCAGCGATGACAACATCATCCAGGTCTACGACACCACAACGCACAAGCTGGTAAAGACGCTCCCGTCCGGCCCCGACCCTGAGCTGCTCGTGCTGCATCCCTCGGGCAATCCGCTGTACGTGGCGAACGAAGACGACAACCTCGTAACCGTCGTCGACATTGAACAGGGTAAGATCATCAACGACATTCCGGTGGGCGTCGAGCCTGAGGGCATGGGCATGAGCCCGGACGGCAAGGTGCTGGTGAACACCTCCGAAACGACGAACATGGCCCACTTCATCGACACCGAGACCCACAAGACGTTCGACAACGTGCTGGTGGATAGCCGTCCGCGCGTCGCCATGTTCAATCCGAAGGGCGATCAGCTCTGGGTGAGCTCGGAGATCGGCGGCACGGTCACGGTCATCAATCCTGCGGACCGGAAGATCATCACCAAGATCCACTTCGAGATCCCCGGCATCACCGCGGAGGCCATCCAGCCCGTCGGGATACGCATCACGCCGGATGGCAAAACCGCCTTCGTTGCTCTCGGGCCGGCCAACCGCGTTGCGGTCGTCGATACGTCGACATTCAAGGTGATCAAATATCTCCTCGTCGGCCAGCGCGTCTGGCAGCTCGCTTTTACTCCCGACGGCAAGAAACTTTTGACCACCAATGGCGCTTCCAATGACGTCTCTGTCATCGACGTCGACGCGCTGAAGGTGATCAAATCCATCCGCACGGGCCGCTACCCGTGGGGTGTGGTGGTAGCACCCTTCTAGGGGACGTCCGTCTGAGAGGCGCGCCTTGCCGGGCCTCGCTGGCACAATGAGGTTGATAGGAGCTAGAAGGACGAGACCCGGTCGCCTCAGCGTGGCCAAGCCGCAGAGAGACACAAGTTTTCCGAAGGCTTGAAAGCGAGCGACTGTCGGTTCAATCGTCGCATGGATATGGCAGAAAACATTCCGCCCACCGCCGAAGCCCCGGCTCTCGTCGTCAAGAACGTGAGCCATAGTTTCGGCGACAACCGCGCGCTCAACGATGTTTCGCTCGAGATTCCGCGTGGCCGCTTCGTCGTGCTCCTCGGCCTCAACGGCGCCGGCAAGTCGACGCTGTTCGCGCTCATCACGCGCCTTTACGACAACGTCACCGGCGAGATTCGCATCTTCGGCGAGGACATCCGCCGCCGTGCCATGGCGGCGCTGCAGCGTCTTGGCGTCGTTTTCCAGAGCCGCACCCTCGACCTCGATCTCACGCTGAAGCAGAACCTTCTTTATCACTGTGCGCTGCACGGCATCAGCGGACAGGAGGCGCGCAAGCGCACCGAGCACGCGCTCGAAATCGTCGGCTTGGCCGATCGCGCGAAGGAGAAGGTGCGCAACCTCTCCGGGGGGCAGATGCGACGGCTCGAGATCGCCCGTTCCCTTCTGCATCAGCCCTCGCTGCTGCTGCTCGACGAGCCGACGGTCGGCCTCGATATCGGCTCGCGCGAGAGCGTCATCCAGATCGTGCGCTCTCTCGTCGAAAAACAAGGGCTCGGCGTGCTGTGGGCGACCCATCTCTTCGATGAGGTGCGTCCCACCGATCTCGTCGTCGTGCTGCACAAGGGCCGGGTGCTGTTCACCGGATCGGTGCCCGAGCTTCTATCCGAAACACGAACGCAGTCGGTGAGCGATGCCTTCCGCAAGCTGACCGGCACCGAGGAACTCGCCGCATGACCGCCATGGGCGCAACCGCAAACGCGCAGACCGCCGCCAGCCATTCCATCGGCAACCGCTCATGGACCGCCGCGCCGCCGCGCCTTGGCCTGCGCGCCTACCTCACCTGCTTCGACGGCATCGTCTGGCGCGAGGTGCTGCGCTACCTGCACCAGCGCGAGCGCTTCATGTCGGCGCTCGTTCGTCCGCTCATCTGGCTGTTCATCTTCGCCGCCGGCTTCCGGCAGACCTTGGGCGTGTCGATCATCCCACCTTACGAGACGTACGTGCTCTACGAGGTCTACGTGGTGCCGGGGCTGCTCGGCATGATCCTGCTTTTCAATGCCATGCAGTCCTCGCTATCGATGGTCTACGACCGCGAGACGGGCGCCATGCGCACGCTGCTCGTGAGCCCGTTTCCACGCTCGTTCCTGTTGATTTCCAAGCTCATCGGCGGTGTCGCGGTGGCCGCCATCCAGGCTTACGTGTTTCTCGCCATCTTCTATTTCTGGGAGGCCGAGCTGACGGGCTGGGCATATCCGCTTCTGCTGGCCGCACCGGCGGCGCTCGGCCTGCTCAACATCTTCAACTCGGCGACCGAGATGTTCTCGGAGACCTTCATGCGGCGGGCGGTGGTTCTCGCGGTGCTCGTGGAGCTCGGGGTCATGGCCGCCGTGATCTATCTCTGGAACATGACGACGCCGTCGATGAATTATCTCACCGTCGCGCCTGCGCTCGTCATTGCAGGGCTCATGCTCGGATCCCTGGCGCTCTTCATGTCGTCGGTGATCCGTCAGCTCGAGAATTTCGCCGGCGTGATGAACTTCGTCATCTTCCCGATGTTTTTTGCATCCTCGGCGCTATACCCGCTGTGGCGCGTGCGGGAATCGAGCGTGCTGCTCTATGAAATATGCCAGCTCAATCCGTTCACGCACGCCGTGGAGCTCATCCGCTTTGCCCTTTACGCGCAGGTGGATTGGACGGCGCTCGGGATCGTTCTCGCCTGCACCGCAGTGTTCCTCGGCGCGGCCATCTTTGCCTATAACCCATCGAAGGGCCTCATCGCCCGTCGCGGCGGCCCCGGAGCGGGAGCATGAAAACCATGACAAAAAACCGAGACGCAAAAATGCACGTGGCAAAATCGAACCTGGTGCTGCAGAGCGCAGCCATCGTTCTCGCCGGCCTCGCAGCCGCCGTCCCTGCCTATGGGCAAACCTCACCGCCGCCGCAGGTCCAGGGCGCGCCCGATGTTGCACCGGGAATTGCACCCGGCGTGGTGCCCGGCGCGCGGCCCGGTGGCATGGAACCCAGCACGACGGCACCGCCCGCGGGTGCAAGCGCGCATCCGATGTTCACGCCCGGAACGTCGGGCGCAACTGATCAGCAGCAAGCGGATGTTTCGCCATCGGCCGTTCTCGGCAGCCCCGACTGGCCGTGCGTGCAGCGCAAGGTGCCGATTATTTCTCCCGCGCAGGTGTGGGACGGGCCCCCGATCGACGACATCAAGGAGTTCGATCCCGGCATCCGCGATCTCACGAGCGTCCTTGAAAGCCGGCGCGTCCCCGCGGAAGATGCCGAGAAGGCCATCAAGGAATATGCGGCCTCTATTCCCGAGGCCGAGCGCGACCGCAAGCTGACGGAGCTGTTCGCCGCCGTCTTCACTCACATCAATGCCGACCGCCGGTTCGTGATGGACCGCGTGGAGGAATTTCAGAAGCGGCAGAAAGCGCGCGCGGCCGAACTCGAGCGCGAAGGGCAGAAGCTTGCCGAAAAGGGCTTGGCGGCAACGGACGAGCTGCTGCCCACCGAGACGAAAAACCTTTCGCCCGAGCAGCAGGAATACAACTGGAACGCCCGTATTTTCCAGGAGCGCCAGCTCAACCTGACGGTGGCGTGCGAGGTTCCGACCCTTATCGAGCAGCGAGCCTACGAAATCGCCCGCCTCATCCGGGAGCAGATGAAGAGCTAAGCCACCGAGCTCTATGCTTTTCGCCCGTCGTTCCCGCCCGATCACTCCGAAAGCCGGTCATTCCAAAAGGGATAGCCGGCCTTTTTTTGCGTCCTGTGAGAGCGACTTTTTAAGGCAAACAACGTTTAGGCCGGCCGCGCGTTGGCCCTTAAGTATTACGCGCGTTGCTCGCGTTTCCGTCCGCTCGCGCATGGCAAAGCCGCGCCCCCTGCGCAATTTGCGTCGATTGCGCCACAATGGGTCGGGAACTTTGCAGCAGCACACCGGTTGGACCTCCATACCAATGGAGGTTGCTATGGCACTCTACGATCGCCCCCATGACCGGCGTTACGATTATTCGCGCCAGCCACGCACATTCGAGAGCTGGAGCAACAGCGCGATGCCGCTGATTTTCGCCGCTGCGGTCGTCCTTGCGTTGATGGCGTTGTTCTACGCTTTCGGCGATCGCACACAGGTTGGAGACACGAACGCCGGCCCTTCGGTCAAGACCGTGACGCCGGCTCCTGCGCCGTCGACATCGCCGGCAGTGCCAACCCCGAATCCGACGACCGTGCCCCGTCCGGCACCGCCGCCAGCGCCGTAGCGGAAAGGCTCGCGGTGCTCCGTTGCACGGGCCCCGTAAAGAAACGCGCTGCAGCTCTGAAGCTGCTGGAGAGCGTTGGAGTTCATCGCGAGGCGGCGTTGCATTCTATGCCGCCTCGCCGCTGTAGCACCTACGGCAGTTTCTTCACCGCAACGAGCGGATAGCCGAGTTCCTGCCAGCCATCCGTGCCGTTCGGAAACCACAGAACGTTCGTGTAGCCATATTCGAGCGCGCGCTTTGCGGCGTTCCACGACATCCAGCAATCTTTGAGGCAGAAGAATACGAGCGGCGCATCGCGTTTGCCGTGCGAAAGCGTATCGAGGCGGGCACGGAAATAGTCTTCCATCTCCTGCGAAAGCGCGCCGTAGCCGACGTTCGGCATCCACACCGCGCCCTCGATGCTGCGATGCACGGGATCCCGCCAGAACGTGCCAGCGGGCAAATTCGGCGGCTTCGGCGCCTGCGGATAGACATCGATGAAGACGGCGCCGTTCCGGTTCCACAGGTCGGCTGCATCATCATTCGTCAGCACACGGGCACCGCGGAGCGTCGCCGGCACAGGTGTGCGGAAATCCTCCATGCGGTAACCGGGCGGTTCCTCGACGGGTGCCGATGACGCACTGGCAGGTGGCGGCGCCGGCGGAATGTCCGGATGCGGCGCCGGTCCTTCCATTGCGGACGAGGATGGCGTGGAGGACGATGGGCCCCCCGCCGATTGAGCGGAGGATGGCGTATCGCCTGCATAGGACGGCGCGGGCGGCGCGAAGAGAAGCAGCACCGCCGCCCAGAGCAGCGCTGTGCATGACCCCACTAGCCAGGTAGGCCGACGCCGAAGCTCGCGAGGTTTCAGCACCTGCGGCCCGCCGCACGCGTCAGCCCTATCCGCGCGGAGTACCGGCAACGGAGCAGACGGCGGATATATGGTTGAGGGCGCAGTGGCGGGGTAGCGCGGTGCGCGGATGATTTCGTCCATCCCCGCAGGATCGCGCGGGACGGCGGGACCTTCAATAGGCTCGCTGTGCCGCTGCGGATCATTTCGTACGGCGCAAGTAGGCGCGCGTGGGTGCGAAGTGGTCATCGGCTTCCCGCGTAACTATCGGATCGTAGGTCGATGCGGTCGGCCGCCGAAGTATCCCGCCGACGCGTTCCCTGGACGACCGCAGCGGTGCGCAGGGAGTGGGCATCACCTCGGGCGGCAGGCCGTGCCCGTGCGATAAAGTTGGCGCGCGGTACCTTCGGCCGTCGCCGCGCGGCACAGCTCCGGACGAGCCATGACGTGCTGGCGGCAGCTCCCTCCAGGAGCTGCATTGAGTGGCGCCTTAGCCGTTCTGCTTTTCGTTGAATCGCAGCACGCCGCTATGTCTTTGATTGCCCGTGCTTCTTATCGGAAAACCGGTGCCCACTTTTCCGGAAGCACTTCTTTGCCCGTGCTTCTCATCGGAAAACCGGTGCCCACTTTTCCGGAAGCACTCCAGACCATGATCGCTCGGACCCTATCAGTCCGACGCGTGGATCATCGGTCCAATCAAAAGGCGAGCGCACGCCTTTATCCAAAAGAAAAAGCCGGCGCGTGGCGCCGGCTTTTTTCGTGAGACGGGATTGTGCGGTTGTCGCACGGACGCGAGGAGCGTTCCGCAGACGCTTCTGACCTATCAACTCCGCGGCGCCGTGATGGGCTTGTTGTCCTCGTCGATCATCGGCACACCGTATTCGAGGAGCACCTTGTCGATGTCGGCCTGACGTTTGCGGATCACGTCGTTGAGCTGACGCTTCCACAGGTCGTCACCCTGGCGCACGCCCATGGTGATGCGGAAGTCGATGCGTCCCGCCTTACCCGCGTCCTTGATCAGCGGCACAACGGTCAGCTTCTCGCCGCCGTGCGTGGCGTAGTAGCCCGCAATCGGTCCCCACATCACGCCGGCGTCGATCGATCCATCGCGGATGTCCTTGACCATCTCGGCCGAAGGATCCTCGAAACGGCGATCGACGACGAGGCGATAGGGACGGGCCTTGCCCATCAGCCCAGCCTTGGCCACGAGATCCGCGGAAGGCGAGCCCTGCACGGCACCGATCGTTTTGCCCTTGAGGCGCGGGTCGAAAATGCTGTCGACACCATCGAGGCCAGTGCCGGGTTTGAAGACCAGCGCATAGGCCGAGCGGTAAAGCGCGTTGGTATTCAAGACCAGATCGTCGCCCTGCCCGGTGCTGATGATGACATCGCAACGCTTGGCGAGCAGCGTATTGCGTGTGAAGCCGACCGCCTGCGGAAACCAGGTGTACTCGACGGGAACCTTGAGCTCGTCGCCAATGATGTCGGCGATCTTGTTCTCGAAGCCCTCTCGCTTCTCGTTGGAAAAGGGCATGTTCGCCGGATCGGCGCATACACGGAGAACTTTGCGGTTCACCAGATCGGCGCGATGCCCCTCGACGGCGAACGCCGCACCGGTGGCGGCGCAAAGGAGGGCGAGGCCGCCGATGGCGGCCCCTGCCCATTGCGCGATGTGAAATGGATTAGCCAAGGCAATCCTTCTCAGCTTGTTTGGCCTCTTCCGGCTTGTCGTCGCGGTTGCGTCCGCCCAGCTGACCGGCGGGCAGCGCATCGGCGAAGGAGCGCGCTTTGAGGTATGAATACAGATCGTTGATGAAGCACATCACGTTCTTGTTGTCGCCGAACGCGGGCATCACGAACTTGGTGCCGGCTTCATCGCGCGTGCGGCCGCTGGCGACGACGCCCAGGAATGCCCCGTAGTCCATCGTCTTGAGCGAGTCGGCGAGAGCCGGTGCATACGTCGAGCCGAGACCGTTCGGGCCGTGACAGACGTGGCACTCACCGTGATAGCGCCGGTAGCCGTTGTAAGTGGACCAGTCGACGACGATGGTGCCGTCTTTCTTGCAGACGTGAAACGTCGGCGTGCCATCGGGTAGCACCCACCGACCGTCTTTGAATTCCGCTCCCTCCTGGGAGATGCAGCCATCCGGCAGCGTCACCTCTTTTTGCATGCCGGGCGCGACGTCCTCGGCGTTTGCCGTCCCGAATGCGCACCCAAGTGCAATCCCGGCAACAGCAGCGGCAGCAAAGCTGATCCTTCTCACGCGTTTCCCCTATCTTCTCAGGCTTATGGGCAAAGATATGTGCTCATTTGGGCTGTAGATTGGAAGAGTGCAACCGGCAAAATGTCATAGTCTTCCGTATGTTGCGTTGCAAAATGACAGCCGCAGTGCACAGCGCCTAATGGGCCAGGGTCGTGCCCGGTCACACAATAGACCGGCGCGGGAAACCCGCGCCGGTCCAGTTTCAGAGGTCACCCTCAACTTATGGCAGTGTCCACACGGTCAGCGAGCCACCCAGAGCGGTGTAGCTGTTGAGACCGGCGTAGCCACCCACGGCACCCAGACCGTCGGTCGGGTTGGTCAGACCAGCGGCCAGACCGATGCCGGCCCAACCACCGACGCCCGAGAAGACGCCGATGTGCTGCTTGCCCTTGTGGCCATAGGTGAAGACGTTGCCGATGATGCCGGAAGGCGTACGGTTCTTGTACAGTTCCTTGCCGTCCTTCTGATCGACGCACTTGAAGTAGCCCTCGAGGGTGCCGACGCAGGCGATGCCGCCAGCGGTGGTGAGAACACCCGACCACACCGAGAACTGCTCCTTGTTCGACCAGACGATCTTACCGTTGGCAGCATCCCACGCGATGAAGTTGCCCATGTGGCTCTCGCCCTTCGGCGGATACATGGAGAGCGTGGCGCCGACGTACGGCTGACCGGCGGTGTACTCGACCTTGAAGGGCTCGTAGTCCATGCAGACGTGGTTCGTCGGCACGTAGAAGAGGCCCGTCAGCGGCGAGTAGGAAGCCGGCTGCTGGTCTTTCGTTCCGAGAGCGGCCGGGCAGACGTCGGTGGTGTTGACGTCGGGACCGTTCAGGAACGTCGACTTGGAAGCGACGACCGACGGACGACCGTAGGTCGGGCTCTTGGGGTCGAGATCGACGCCAGTCGTCCAGTTGACGGCCGGGTCGTACTTCTCGGCAACCAGCGGGATGCCGGTGGCGCGGTCGACCGTGTAGGCGAGACCGTTGCGATCGAAGTGCACGAGCACGTTGTGCTTCTTGCCCTTCACTTCCATGTCGTCGACGAGGATCATCTCGTTGACGCCGTCATAGTCCCACTCGTCGAACGGGGTCATCTGGTAAGCCCAGGCGGCCTCACCGGTCTTCGGGTTACGGGCGATGATGGACATCGACCACTTCTGGTCGATCTGCTTGCCATCGGGTCCAGCGCGCTGAGCCGGGTTCCACGTCGACGGGTTACCCGTGCCGTAGTAGACGAGGTTCAGCTTCGGATCCCAGGCATACCAGCCCCAGATCGAGCCGCCGCCCAGCTTCCACTGGTCGCCGGTCCAGGTCTTGAGCGAGCTATCCTTGCCAACCGGCTTGCCGAGAGACATCGTCTTCTCGGGGTTGAACAGGATGTCCTCATCCGGACCCATGGAGTAGCCACGCCACAGCATCTTGCCGGAGTTGATGTCGTAACCGGTGAAGAAGCAGCGGACGCCGAACTCGGCACCCGACATACCGACCATCACAACGTCGTTGACGACGAGTGCAGCGGCCGTGCCGGTCTCGCCGCGCTTGGGATCGCCGTTGACGGCTTTCCAAACCTCTTTGCCGGTCTTGGCATCAAGGGCGACGAGGGTCGTGTCAGCCTGGTAGAGGAACAGCTTGCCGTCGGCGTACTGCAGACCGCGGTTAACGGTATCGCAGCACATCACCGGGATCACGGACGGATCCTGCTTCGGCTCGTACTTCCAAACGATCTTGTTCTCGTCATCGAGGTTGAGAGCGTAGACGATGTTCGGGAACGGCGTGTGGAGATACATCATGTTGCCGATGACGAGGGGAGAGCCCTCGTGACCGCGCAGCACGCCCGTGGAGAACGTCCAGGCGACCTTCAGGCTGCCGACGTTCTTCGTGTTGATCTGGTCAAGCTTCGAATAACGGGTCGCAGAGTAGTTCTTCTGCTGCATGCACCAGTTATTCTCGTCCTCGATACACTTGAGAACGCTATCATTGGCCAACGCCGGCGCCGCGAGGGCAGCCGTCGCAACCAATGCACCTGCGAATACGCTTCTGCGCATTGCGCTTCCTCCATTTTAAGGTTCTTGCCACGCTTGCAAGCGGTGGTGAACAGCAGCGCCTCACACCCTTCTTTGGGATCGGGGTTTCCCCTTCTTTGCTCCCTTGGCGATCGACCCAGATTGCTGGCTAATGCCAGTCTCGCCCTGGATGCCGTGTCACACCGCGGCACATCTACGCACTTTTTTTTCCCGACCGCAAGACGATCCGGTCACGAAAATTCACGCATCCGTGAATAGGACAAGATGGTTGACGTAAATTCTGCCGTATCCCGTCGCGCGTTGCTGCGCCGCAGCGGAAAATGTTGCGCCGCACGTCTACCTGCAAATACAGGCCTATTTCCGGTGTAAAGTGCAAATCATCGCGCTCGCTCCCGCGTCCCGGGCGGCACTAACGTGCGCAGCACGACCAATGGATTCTTTTCGCCGCTGGCCGGCCGCCGATCACGGACCGCTCTCGCTGGCGTGATCGGAAGCGAGAGTTTGGCAAGTACGCTGGAGGAGCGAGTTGATGGCGCGACATCCAAGCTTTGGAGCCAATTTTCGGGAATATTTCCCAAGCTCTAGGGCGCTTTTTTCGCTGGCCTGGTTGCTTGCGCTTACCTCACCGGGATGGCCTGTCGAGGCGCTCCCCGTGCGTGAGATCGCGCCCGGGGTGTTCGTGCACCAGGGCCGATATGAGATCTTCACGCCGAGGAACTCAGGGGACACGTCCAACGCCGGGTTCGTCATCGGACGGGACGGCGTGGCGGTGATCGACACCGGCGGCAGCCCGCGCGTAGGCGCAGGGCTTCTGGCGGCCATTCGGGAGCGAACGAAGCTACCGATCCGCTATGTGATCAACACCCACATGCACCCCGATCACGTATTCGGAAACACGGCCTTCACTGGAGAAAATCCACAGTTCGTCGGCCATGCGAAGCTCCCCCGCGCGCTCGCGGCGCGGGCGGATCGCTATCTCGCGATCAACCGCGAGCTGCTGGGCGAAGCTTTCGAGGGCACCCGCATTCTGCCACCGCAAACCCTCGTGAAAGACCGGCTGGAGCTCGATCTGGGAGACCGCAAGTTGCGCGTAGAAGCCCATCCTACGGCGCACACGGACAACGACCTCACCGTCTTCGACGAGAAGACCGGAACGCTTTTTCTGGGAGATCTGCTCTTCGCCCGCCACGTCCCGGCCCTCGACGGCTCGATCCGGGGCTGGCTGGCGCTGCTCGATGACCTAGCCACGCGCACCGATATAAAGCGCGCCGTTCCGGGCCACGGTCCCGAGCAAATGCCCTGGCCCGCCGCGATCGCTGCTGAGAAGCGCTATCTTACGAAAATCGCTGATGAAGTTCGAGCGATGATCAAGGACGGGCGGACGCTGGCGGAAGCTGCGAAAACCGCTGGGCTTTCCGAAAAAGATGCATGGCTGCTTTTCAAAGAGTACCATGCACGCAACGTTTCTGCTGCTTTTGCCGAACTCGAATGGGAGTAACAGGCAAGCAGACGCGGGACGCGGAGGAAGCGATGACAACGACATCCATAAAGAGAACGCGGTTTTCTCTGGCCCTGGCTGGCCTGCTCGCGCTCGGCGCGGGGGTCGCGATGGGTATGGGCGCGAGCGTGCCCGCCCTTGCCGACGACGACCCCTGGAAGGATATCCATCGCGATGTGTTCGACAATCGCGAGATCAGCGAAAACGACGGCGTCGTCGAGCTGGAGGCGCCTTACCGCGCCGAGGACGCGGCGGTGGTGCCGCTCACCATGCGCCTTCCCGCTTCTGCCGGCGAAGTGAAACGGCTCACGCTCGTGATCGATAAGAACCCAGCGCCCGTCGCTGCGAGCTTCGTCTTCGGCGAAGCCGCCGGCAAGGGCGACCGCATGCTGCAGACCCGCGTGCGCGTCGACACCTACTCGAACATCCGCGCCATTGCAGAGACGGCCGACGGGAAGCTGCACATGACGACGAAGTTCGTGAAGGCTTCCGGCGGATGCTCGGCAGCCGCCTCCAAGGACGCGGACGAAGCGCTCGCCAACCTTGGCAAGATGCAGATCCGCACGTTCACCGATGCGCAGGTGAAGGACCACTCACCGGCACAGCGCGAGGCGCAGGTAATGATCCGCCATCCCAATTTTACGGGCATGCAGATGGATCAGGTCACCCGCCAGTATACGCCGATGAAGATCGTGCAGGAGATGGACGTGGCGCGCGACGGTGAGCGGATTTTCAAAATGGAGGGTGGAATCTCCATCTCCGAAAATCCGAACTTCCGCTTCACCTTTGCGCCCGGCGCCGAGAACGTCATCGATGTGACGGCGAAGGACAGCGACGGCAAGGTCTTTACCGCCTCGTCGGCAGGCAAAGCGTCCTGAGAGGACGCCAGCAGGCTGATGTGCCGCTAGCGTGATGTGGCTCTAAAAAAAAGGGCGCCCGGATCGGCGCCCTTTTATATTTGCCTGGGCGGCTCGCCGTTGTGGCCTGTCGCGCAGCGAAGCTCCGAACTCGAAAGCACAGAAGCTCCGGACTCAGAAGCAGCGAAGCTCCGCTTCGACCTGCGCCCGCTTGAGGTTTTTCACCTTCTCCAGCAGCGGCGCATAGCTGTTGAACATGGAGACGCTTTCGCCACCCTTCTGGCGCACCGACATGATCGTTTCGGCCGCCTCGTACTCCGAATAGGGCAGCAGCGCCGCTATGGCGTCGATCGAGCAGGCGCACTTTTCCAGTACGACGCGGTTCTGCCCGTTGGTCTGCATGCAGGCGAAAACGTAGTCTGCCCGCGCCGCCGTCGGATAGTCGTTCGCGGGCAGCTCCACGGCTTGGGCGATGCCGGCGCTCAGACCGGCAGCGAGGGCTGCAAGGCAGCCGATGATGCGCGTTCGTGTGCTCATTCCGGATTCTCCAATCCTGTGACGCCGTCGAGCGTGGTGCGTTCCGATAGCTTCAGCGTCGCCGGCGGATAGCGGTTGTGGTAGGTTGCCAGCATATCGACGATCTCGCCGGGCACCGCTTCACTGACGGTGAGCTGATACTTGGCGCCCTCCCAGCCCTGCATCTTCGCTTCGTACTTGTCGCCGACGAACGGCGTCATGGTGATACGATAGGCATCGATCTTGTTGCCCTTGTAGTCGACCTTGACCGGCTCGATCTTGGATTTCATCCAGCCGTCCGAATAGACGCGCTGGAGGTAGTTCATCTGGCCGCCGGCGAGCTGGCCGAAGGTATTCACCGACTGGGCGAAGAAGACCGCGAAGACCGGATTGATCGTGAACTTCTCCAGCTTCTGCAGGTCGCGGGCTCGATCGCCGGTATAGATCTGCAGCTCCAGATCCTTCTGGTGATCCCCTTTGTCGCCGACGACCTTCAGCGTGATGGTGTCGGAGAAGGGAATGCCGAGAACTTTCGGGTCGGTCACGGTGCGATTGAAGTTGTATTTGATCTCGGTGCCCGGCTGGACGTTGTCGAGGTGTTTGTGCTCGAAAATCAGGTCTGTGGCTTTCGGCTCATCCGCAGCAGCAGCCGGAACGATAAAAGTGCCAAAAAACAGGGAGACGGCCAAAACGGCACTTCCCAAACCGTAAAACCGCATGCGAACGCTTCCTTCCTAGTCCGATACGACGCCATTAGGGGCTGTCGTTTGCCACTTTTTCCGGGTTGGTTTTACCAACGGACAGACGCGCCCGTAAACAGGGGCGCACCTTAACGATTGGTCATACGGTTTAGGGCGCCCCGGGTGCCTGCCTCCCCGCCACCCAGGGCAGCGGCTTACCGCTCGGGATCGGACGGGCGGTGAGGCGAACCCGTTGGCTAAGGCGCCTTAGCGGAGGAAAAGGCCGAAAGCGCGCGGGCCGTCGCCCACCGCAGCCTCGCCGTTCACGGCCAGCGTCGACGTATCGATGCGCATCAAAACGTTATCGAACCAGCAGGCGACGTAGATATTGGCCCCCGCCGGGTCGGCCGCGATGCCCTCGGGATGGTCGCCGACGTCGAGGGTGGCCACCGTCTGGAGGCTTTCCGTGTCGATGACGCTGACGGTGCTGGCGTACTGGTTGGTGACGTAGGCGCGCCCGCCCGCCAGGGCGATGGCATAGGGGCGATGGCCGACCTTGACCGTGCCGATTGCCTTGGCCGCCGCGATATCGATGATGGTGATGTCGTCGCTCGCGACGTTGGCCGTATAGGCGCGCGTGCCCGTGGAATCGATGGTGATGCCGAAGGGCCGCGCGCCGACCTTGACCGTGCCGACGCGCGCGTTCTTCTCCGTATCGATGATCGAAACCGCATCGCTGTCCCGGTCGGCGCTCAGGAGCAGTTTGCCGTCGGGCGTGACGGCGAGACCCGATGGCGAATCCCCCACCGGGATCTCGGCCACCACCTTCCCCGCGGCGGGATCGACCGCCGAAATTTTGTGGGTGTACCAGTCGGCGACGTAGATCAGCCCGTTCGCCGGATGGGCAGCAATGCCGAGCGGCGCTTCGCCCACCTTGATCCGGCGCAAGATTTTGCGCGCCGCAACATCGACGACGATGACGTCCTTTCCCTCGGGAGCCGAGAGATAGGCGCGACTGCCGTCGGGGGAAACGGCGATACCGGCGGGCTTTCCCTCGACGGCGATCTCGGCCACCGTCTTCATATCGCGAAGCGATACGATGCTGAGGGAGTCGCCGGTCTGGTTGGTGACGAGCGCCTCGGTCACCGCCGGACCGGCACGACCCGGCACGACGGCGGCGTACCAGAACGCCGCCGCCAGGATTCCTGCGATGACAGTGTGAACTGCGCGGAGCTGCATTGCGCGCAGGCTCAGCCGCCAGCTTCGAGCTTTGTCTTCAGCGCATCGAGACCAGCGCGATAGACGCCGGAAACCGCTTTGATGGCGGCCGCGTCGTTCAGCTCCGGGGGCGGATCGTTGTTCATATAGCCCCGATAAAAGGCGCCTTTCCACTCGACGAGGGACTTTCCGCCATCGTCTTTCACGCTCAGCGTCGAGGAGTAATTGTTGACCGGAAGCACCTTCGGGTCGACCTTGGAAATCTCATACTTGTAGAGCATCTTGGCCGAATCGTTTTGAAGTAGCTTCTCATCGATCGTCCCGCCTGAAGTAAGCGTCAGCGTCCGGGTTGCATTTGCGTCGTTCCCGCCTTTGCCTTCCACCTTGGCGACGGCCGGGTGCCAGCTCATGTCCTGAAAGTTTCCGATGACTGCCCAGACCTTGTCGGCCGGTGCGTTGATCTCGACCTTTTCCGTCACCTTCTGCCGCGTAGGACCGTGCGCGGATGCGAAAGACGGCAGCAAGGCCAGGGCGGCCACCCCGAAGACAAGCGATCTCAGCATTCGAAATTCCTCCGGATATCGGTTTCTTAGCGTGCTTCGGCAGCGAGGATAGTGGCGTGCCCGGGCCTCTGCAATTGGCATTGCCCCGTCAAACCGCCGCATTAGTACGAGTGTTGTTTTGCTTGGGAGTCCGTGCTTATTTGCGGCCCCGCGAAGGAGACTGCACCGAATGACAGCACAGGCCGAGGGTGACCATCTAGGTGAGCCCGCTGGTACCCAGACCTACACGAACGTAACCTGTCCCTTCTGCGGCCTCCTCTGTGACGACCTGCAGATCACACGCACCGGCTCTACGCTGAAAGTGGAAAATGGATGCCCGCGCGCGACCGCTGGGTTCCAGCGTCCGCTGCCGGCAGCCAAGCCGCTCGTGCGTGGAAGCGAGGTGAGTCTCGAGGAAGCCGTGCAGGCTGCCGCTGCCCTGGTGCGCGGCGCGAGCCTGCCGCTCTATGGCGGCATGGCCGGAGACGTTTCCCTCGCCCGCGCCGTTCTTTCGATCGCCGATCGCACCGGTGGCGTCGTCGACCACGCGCTGAGCGAAGGTCAGTATCGCAATTTCCGCGTCGTGCAGACGAGCGGCTGGATCATGTCCACGCTCACGGAGACGCGTAACCGCGCCGATCTCATCATCATCGTCGGCAGCGACGTGCATAAGCTGCACGGTCGCTTCTTCGACCGCATCGTCACCAACGAGCACACGATGTTCGAGGACATCGGCGGCAAGCGTACCGTCGTGTTCATCGGCGAAGGCCTCGACACCTCCGCTGCCACCGGACCGCGGATCGAGGAGGTGATCAGCCTGCCGGTCTCCAAGGACCGGATCCCCGAAGTGCTCGCTGCGATCTCCGGCCTCGTGCGTGGACATGCGCTGCAGGTGCCGGAAGGCACTGTCGAAGACGCGCCGAAGCGTAGCGGCATCCTCGCCACGCTGCTCTCGGGCGGCAAGTCTGCTTCGTCGGCTGCGGTACCCGAGATCGCGGGCGTCAAGTTCGCCGACATCGAGCACATCGCGGAGAAATGCAAGAAGGCGCAGTATGGCGTGATGGTCTGGTCGCCGCCGGCGCTCAGCATGCCGCAGGCCGATCTTTCCGTGCACATGATGACGGAGATCGTACGCGAGCTGAACCTCACGACGCGCTTCGCCGGCCTTGCACTCGGCGGCAACGAGGGGGCGCCGAGCGCTGCCTCGACGTGCACCTGGCAGACCGGCTATCCGCTGCGGGTAAGCTTTGCCAGCGGCGCTCCGGAATACGATTCCTACCGCTACAACATCTCGCGCATGCTTACGGACGGCGAAGGCGACATGCTGCTGTGGGTTGCCTCCATCGGCACCGACATCGGCTTGCCGCAGACCTCGCTGCCCACGGTCGTCCTCGGCACGCCGGGGCTCCGCCTTGCCCAGCCGCCGACGGTCTATATTCCCGTCGGTACGCCGGGCATCGACCACACCGGTCAGATGGTACGCTGTGACAACGTCGTGTCCTTGCCGATGCAGAGCCTCGGCCGCTCGAAGTTGCCGAGTTCGGCCGACGTGCTGACCGCCATTGAAGCCGCCCTTTAAGACGTGAGCCCCGCGCTATGATGATCAAGCTGACCGGCGGCAAGGTCTATGACCCTGCGAACAACGTGAATGGAGAGGTGCGCGACATCTACGTCCGTGACGGACGCGTCGTCGCCGCCGATCCCGATGCCCGCATCGACAAAGAGTATGACGTCCGCGGCAAGGTCGTGATGGCGGGCGCCATCGATCCCCACACGCACATCGGTGGCGGCAAGGTGACGATCGCCCGCATGCTGCTGCCGGAGGATCACGAGAAGGACGAGGTCGCGCACACCGAGCTGACGCGCTCGGGCACGGGCCATGCCCTCCCCTCGACGATGATCACCGGCTACCGCTACGCTGAGATGGGCTACACGGCTGCGTTCGAGCCGGCGATGCTGCCCGCGAACGCACGCCAGGCGCACATGGAGCTGGGCGACACGCCGCTTCTCGACAAGGGCGCGTTCGTGATGCTCGGCAGCGACGACTTCCTGCTGCGCTCGATGGCCGAGAAGAAAGACTTCGAGTTCATCAAGGACTACATCGCCTGGACCATGCACGCTGCCCAGGCCATCGCCATGAAGGTGGTGAACCCGGGCGGCATCAGCGCCTTCAAGTTCAATCAGCGCAAGCTCGATCTCGACGAGAAGCACGTCTACTACGGCGTCACCCCGCGCGACATCATCCTGACGCTGACACGCGGCCTTCTCGAGCTTGGCGTCACGCATCCCCTGCACGTGCACGGCTGCAACCTCGGCATTCCCGGCAACGTCGAGACGACGCTCGCCACGATCCGCGCCACCGAGGGTCTGCCGCTCCACCTGACGCACATCCAGTTCCACAGCTACGCGACCGAGGGCGACCGGCACTTCTCGTCCGGCGCCGTGCAGATCGCGGACCTGCTGAAGAAGTATCCGAACATCTCCATCGACGTCGGTCAGGTGATGTTCGGTGCCACCTGCACCGCCTCGGGCGATTCGATGCGCCAATATAACGGCGCCAAGAACGCGGACCCGAAGCGTTGGGTGGTGATGGACATCGAGTGCGACGCGGGCTGCGGCGTCGTTCCGTTCCGCTACCGCGACAAGAGCTTCGTGCACGCGCTACAGTGGGCGATCGGCCTCGAGACGTTCCTGCTGTGTGACGACCCCTGGCGGATCTTCCTTACGACCGACCATCCGAACGGCGGCCCATTCTATACCTATCCGCACCTCATTCGCCTGCTGATGGATCGCGACTTCCGTCGCGAGACGATGCTGCACGTCAATCCGGAAGCTCTCAAATATTCCACCCTGCCGAACCTCGACCGCGAATACTCGATGTACGAGGTCGCGATCCTGACCCGGGCCGGCCCGGCCCGCAGCCTCGGCCTCAAGGATCTCGGCCACGTCGGTCCCGGCGCCCGCGCGGACATCACCGTCTACACGGAAGACGGCAACCGCGAGCGCATGTTCGAGAAGCCCGCGATGGTGTTCAAGAACGGCGAGCTGGTGGTGCGCGACGGCAAGGTGATCAAGGTCGTCAACGGTGCGACGCACGTTGCCCGCCCCGAATACAACCGCGACATCGAGAAATCGCTGAAGAACTACTTCGACCGCTATCACACGGTGCGGATGGAGAACTTCCGCCTGTCCGATGAGGAAATCATCGACGGCGGACGCGGGGAGATCATCGTGCAGCCGACGAGGGCCAGGACGTCGTCATGAAGGTCAACGGCATAGAAATCGACGACACCTTTGCCGAGGCCTTCGGCATGGCCGGCACGGGTGTCGTTATCACCGCCGACACAATGAAGTGGGCGCGTATCGCGGCGACGACGATGGCCGGTTTCGGCACGTCGGTCATCGGCGCGGGCGCTGAGGTCGGCATCGATCGCGAGCTTTCGCCGGCGGAAACGCCGGACGGGCGCCCCGGTGTGCGTGTCCTGCTGTTCGGCTTCTCGCCCGACGCAGCGGCGGCTCAGCTCAAGACCCGCGTCGGCCAGTGCGTACTGACGAGCCCCGGCTCGGCCTGCTACGCCGGCGTCGAATCGGAAAAGCGCATCGGCCTCGGCCAGGGGCCGCGCTTCTTCGGTGACGGTTTCCAGACCGCCAAGCGCCTCGGCAATCGGCGCTTCTGGCGCGTTCCGGTGATGGATGGAGAGTTCGTCATCGAGGAAACGACGGGCGTCGTCACGGAGGCCGTCGGTGGCGGGAACCTGCTCATTCTCGGCAACGACCGGGCCGGCCTGTTGGAAACCACCGAGGCGGCAGTCGAGGCCATCGGCACCGTGCCGGACGTGATCACCCCTTTCCCCGGCGGCATCGTCCGTTCGGGCTCGAAGGTCGGCTCGAAGTATAAAGGCGCCATCGCGTCGACCAACGATGCCTTCTGCCCGACGCTGCGCGGGCGCGTGAAGAGCGAGGTCGGCCCCGACACCATCGCCGTGCTCGAGATCGTCATCGACGGCCTCACCTCCGATTCCGTCGCACAGGCAATGAAGGTCGGCCTCAAGACGGTGCTCGATCAGGGCGCCGCCAAGGGCGTTACGCGCGTGACCGCCGGCAACTACGGCGGCAAGCTGGGCCAATATCACTACAAGCTCCGGGAGCTGCTGCCATGAGCGGTCTCACTTTCCGTCTCACTTCGGCCCCGAGCGAGCGGCTGGATCTTTCGCATCTGACCCCCCACAAGGTGGCCTCGATGCCGCTGGCCGAGCTTTTGAAGCTCAATGTCGGCTCGACCAAGAACGGTCTGAAGATCGGCGATATCTTCGCCGTATCGGGCCAGCCCGGCGACAGCGTGCGCATCGAGGGCTCGACGAGCCGTTTCGACTTCATCGGCACCGATCTCAAGCATGGCTCGATGATCGTCGAGGGCGATGTCGGCGTCGGCGCGGGCCGTAGCATGCGCGGGGGCCGGCTCGAGATTCGCGGCGATGCCGGTACTTTGCTCGGCTCCGGCCTGAGCGGCGGCGAGATCCTTCTCAAGGGCTCCGCGGGCAGCCAGGTCGGCGGCCTCACGCCGGGCGACCGCTTCGGCATGACGGGCGGCCTCATCGCGATCGAGGGCGACGCCGGCGACCGCGTGGGCGAGCGCATCCGGCGCGGCACCATCTACATTCGCGGCAAGTGCGGCGACTACGCCGGTGCGCGCATGGTGGGCGGCACCATCTGGACGGAGCTCGGCTTCGGTGCGGAACCCGGTATGTTGATGCGCCGCGGCACGCTCATCGCGCCGTCCGTGGCGCGGATGCTGCCGACGTTCGCCGATGCGGGCCGGCACGATCTCGTCATTCTGCGCATTTTGTCGCGATATATGGCCTCCGCGCTCGGGGCCCTGGCGCCACGCGCGTTGCCCGGCACGGTGCGCAAGTATGCTGGCGATCTAGCCACCATTGGCAAAGGCGAGATTCTCCTCACGGCACCGTGATCGCATTTGCGGGCTCCAGCGTGTAACGGACCGCTCTGCCGTGGCGTATGATGTCGCTCGGTGCATGAGCGTGTCCGTGCCCGCCAGTCTCCGCCGTCCGATGCATTGAAAATGCCCCGGCCGGCAAGGTTCGGGGAGCTGTATCGTGATCTCGATCGTCATTTCCGCCTGCCTCATCGCCGATCCGGCCGTGTGCAGGGACCATCGCATCCCGCTCGCGACGAGCGTCAGCGCCAAGGGCTGCCTTTTCAGTGCACAGCCGCACCTGCCCCGCTGGGTAGAAGAGCATCCCAATTGGCGGATCAAAAGCTGGCGCTGCGCCTCGTCCGACTACCAGGATCTTTAGCCCTTGGAGGCGCCATGCGCTTCACCAGGCATTGGGCATTTGGTGTCGTAGTGGCAGTGGTGATGTCGCTGCCCAGTTACGCAGCGCGCGCCGACATGGTCGACCAGCTCGACCTCCGGTCGGATGATTTCACGAAAGCGGACGTCACGCGCCAGGACGTTCTGACGGCGATCGCACGGGCGGGTCCGAACGGAATTGCCGACTTCTCCGGCCGACGCCTCAACGGCCTCGATCTATCGGGCCTCGACCTCCGGCGTCTGAAGCTGCAGGCCGCCAGGATTAACGGCACCAACTTTTCCGGGTCGGATTTGGAGGGCGTCGTGCTCGATCAGGCGTGGGGGCTCAAATCCGATTTCAGCAAGGCCGACCTGAAAGGCTCAAGTCTCTTCGCCACCCAGCTCATGGACGCCAGGCTGCCGGGCGCGGACTTCTCCCGCGCGCGCGTCGCCGCCGATTTCTCGCGCGCCGATCTGCGAGGCGCCAACTTCACGGGCGCCAATCTCTCCGCCGACATGAAAAACCAGTCGATGGGTCTCATGCGTGGCGTATTCAAATCGAGCAAGCTGGAGGGAGCATCGTTCAAGGATGCCAACCTCTCGCGCGCCCTGATGGAATATGCCTCGCTTCGCGACGCCGACCTTTCGGGCGCTGACCTTTCGGGCAGCGAGCTGGCCGGCGCTGACCTCACTGGCGCCAATGTCGCGGGAGCGAACTTCAACCACGCCGACGTCACCTCGGCGCACCTCGTCGCCCTGCACGGCAAGGCAGCGGCGCGCAATTTCGACCGCGCGCAGAACCTCGACCGCGCCTATCTCAAGTAGGTGCTACGGCGTGAAGAAGTTCGGGCGCACGGTGGCGTAATCGCGGCGAACGGGGCTGGCATTCTCGCTCACCTCGAGCACGAACTTCTGCCGGATCGCACGGCCGAAATCGGAATATCCGTGGGCGGGCAGCACGAACGAGCCCGGACCGCCCTTCACGCTTTCGCGGTACCACTCCTCCAGCGGATCGACGTTCTGTTTGGAGGGTAGATAGGATTGCGTGGGCGCGGCTCCCGGCGTCACCACGTCCGGGCCTTCCCCTTCGAGGATGGGCAGGCCGTTCACGGTCACGCCGTATTGGACGAGCTCGTCGCGAACAGCCTCGACGGGCTCGGCGCTATTGCAGTTGTCGCGGCCGTCTCCCGAGATATCCAGCACGACTTTCGCGGCTTTCGCCGGGATCTGCGGAACGATCTTGTCGGAAACGACGCGCATCATGCGCGACATGCAGGTGAACTCACCCCCCTGGCGCGGCAGTCCGCGCACCTTGCTCGCCGCCGCTTTCGCATCCGCCTCGGTCGCGATGTACGTCCAGGGCAGATTGACCTTCGGCTGATCGGCCCAGGTGACGAGTGAGAACAGGATGCCTTTCTTGGGGCCGCCGACGATCGCCTCGATGACGCTGGGGTCCTCGAGCGCTTGGGCGATGCCTTCCATCTGCAGCTTGTAGCGTGTGTCGTCGACCGAGTTCGAAACGTCGATGGCAACGATCAGCGCGGTGTCGACGTCCTCACCGGCGGCTTCCGGCGCGCCCGATGGCACCATGGCTAAGCACAGCGCTGCAAAAACACCCGTAATCGCACCGAGCGTGCGCCACAGCCCTGTCCCCGTCAGTTCGCGCTTTTGCCGTTGCTGCATGCCGACCATGCCCCTGTTTTTTCTTTGCTCCTAGGTTGTAAGCCATGCCGGTGATTGGGCAAGCCTGAGAAAGGCGCGCTTCCAGAGCGAAGCGCGCGGGGTATCCCACGGTTGACGGCCATCAAAGCTGAAACGCGGTGAAAGTTCGTAAAATCGGGGTAGTTTAAGTTTGTTTCCGTCGCGGACTGCGACCCTGCCATCGCCGCAAGATCATGGAGTCAATCATAATGTATCGGCACATTCTCATCGCCACGGACGGATCGGACCTGGCCCAGCGCGCCGTCGAGCAAGGCCTGGAGCTGGCCAAGGCATTGGATGCAAAGGTGACGGCGGTAAATGTGACGGAGCCGTGGACCGCCGCGATTTCCGGCGAATGGGCCGTTGCCTTTCCGGTCGACGAGTACGAGCGGGCGGCGGAAGCCAATGCCGCAAAGGTCATCGGCACGGTTCAGGCCGCAGCGGAGCGCATCGGCGTCACCTGCGATGGCGTGCACGTCAAGGACCAGTATCCGGCCGAGGGCATCGTCGAGGAGGCGAAGGCGCGCGGATGCGATCTCATCGTCATGTCATCCCATGGCCGGCGCGGCATCGCAAAATTCATCCTCGGCAGTCAGGCGACGCGCGTACTCGCGCACTCGACCATTCCCCTGTTGATCGTTCGCTAGAGTGCTTCCGGAAAAGTGGGAACCGGTTTTCCGATAAGAAGCACGACCAAACAATGGCCTAGAGCCGTTCTGCGTTCCACCTAAACCGGAACGGCTCTAGCATACGCTTGCAAAGCGCAACGCGGACCGGCGCATCTGCCGGCCCGCGTCGCTCCTCCGTCAATGGTCGTGATGCATGTGCCCGTGACCTTCCGATGCGGAGCCGCCGGAGGCCTTCACGGGAAACTCGACATCGACATCGCCGGCATTCTTGAACTTGAGCTTCGCCTTTAGGGTCTCGCCCTCTTTCAGCGGTGCCTTGAGGCCGATGAACATCAGATGCAAGCCGCCCGGCTTCAGCTCGATGCTCTTGCCGGGCGCGATTTCGGCATTGTCGATCTTCTTCATGCTCGCAACGCCGTCTGCGCTGATCGAGGTCTCGTGCAACTCGACGCGTTCTGCGGCGTCCGAGCTGCCGCCCAGCAGCACGTCTGCTTTGTCCTCTCCGTTGGCGATGGTGCCATAGCCTGCGCCGACGCCGCCGGCATTTGCGACGGCGCGCGTCCATGGCGATGTCAACGTGATGCCATGGGCGGACGTTGAGCCCGTGTGGCCGGCGTGATCGCCATGGGCGTGCTGATGCCCGTCACCGGCAACGAGGAGAAGCTGGGGCGCTGGATATTCGAGCGCGTGCGGATCCTGGCCTTCAGCCGCTATCTCGTTCCAACGCATCTCGCCGTTCGCACACTTCTGGGTGACGGGAAACGCGAGTTTTGCGCCCGCTTCGAGCTCGCCTGCGATGAAGGTCGAGAGGACGAACTGATCGAAATAGTCGTCCGGCAACTCGCCACCGCTCCAGGTGACGCTGCGCACGCCCTCGCTTTTGCTCTCGCCGTGGTAGAAAGCATAGCTGCGCGCATAGGGGCCCTTTTCCAGCGATAGCGTCCAGCCCGCCTTCGGCATCGGCTTCACCCCGATGACCCCTTCGGGAATGTCGATGCGCACCTCGGTGGTCGCAGCGCCCTTGCAGCCATGCGGCACGCCGAACACGGCCTTGTATCCGCTGCCGAGCTGGGCGTCCTTTTTCTCCAGCGTCACGTGCGCGTGCGCCGCGCCGATGCCCAGCGCCGCCGCGCAAACCGCGACGGCAAGGCCACGCGCGAACCCGGTATCCATCTCGTTCTCCTCTCGCTCAATCGTTTCGCCAGCAGCCAACGGCCGCTCAGTTGTCACTGAAATGCTTGCCGCGCGCGTGCTCGTCGCCATCAATGTGCACCACGCCTTCGAAGGTCGAGAACAACGCGACCTGTCGCGGTGGCAGAATGCTTTCCGCTTCCTTAAGCAAGCATGCGAGTTGCTCAGCCGTCGCGCGCGGCACACCGGCCTCGGCAATGGACGAGGCACTCTTCAACGGATCACCGCTGCAAAGCACGATCTTCCAATTACCATTCTCCTGGCGCAGCAGCGCCCGTCCGCCCCGCTTGCCTTGGATCCAGGACGCGATGGCATACCCATCGGCCTCGACGACGGGCTCTACGAGCAGTCGCGCATCGGGCTTGTCCCAGGTCGCCGCCATCAAGGATTTGATGGCGGCGGTATCGGCATGGGATGGCGCACTGCCGATGGCGCCGAGTAGCGCCACCGCCGTTGCAAGTGCGGAAAAGATACGTGCGGACCTCATGCGGGAAAGCTGCATCGTCTCACCATTTGTATTGAATCCCTGCATAGACGGCGCGTCCGTTTCCGGGCTCGAACACGGCAGCGTCCTTGCCGTGCATGTCCGCTGTCGTGCTCGCACTGGCGATGTAGGCTTCATCCGACAGATTGCGTCCCTCGATGTAGGCCGTGATCGGACCGCCGTCGTCGAAGCCGAGCTTGGCGCCCCAGATCGCATAGGCCGCGGTCTTCACCGTGTTGGCGCTGTCGACATAGTAGGCCTCCGGCACCCACTCGACGTTCGGGCCGAAGTAGACGCCCGAAGGATGCTTGTAGAGCATCTCCGCGCGCACGAAGTGATGGGGCGCGCCGGGCAGGTCGTTGTCGCCCCACAGCCGGTCTCCGTCATAGTGGAAATCGTTGTAGGTATAGGCGGTGTTGAGCCACAGCTCGTCGGACGTGCGGCCGTTGGCAATCAGTCCGCGCGCCACCGCAAAACCGAACCCGAGCTCAACACCCTGGTGCACGGTTTTATCGGCGTTCGCGACCTGGCACGTGTTGTCCGGGAGATTCTGCTGTGTGAAGCACAGGAGCTCGTTGTCGATGTTGGCGCGATAGAGCGCCAGATCCCAGGTGTAATCAGCCGTGCGGCCGCGCGTTCCGATCTCGTAGGTCGTCGCGCGCTGCGCCTTGATGTCGGCAAAGGTCAACTGCCCGGCACCAACCGAGTTTTCACCGAAGCTCGGCACCTCGGCGGAGCGGGAGATGTTCGCGAACACCTGCGCCGTGCGCGTCACGTCCCAGAGCAGGCCCACCTTGGGGCTCCACAGATCGAACTTCGTGCGACCGGATGTGGAGTTTTTGATCCCATCGCGCTCGCGAGTCGCATGCAGGAACTGCACGCCGCCGACGAGGGCGACGTCACGCATGAAGTACAGCGAGTTTTCGGCATAAATGGAGAGATTTTCCGATCGATCGTCGGAACTGGACAGCAGCTCACCTTTTACCGCGCCCGGAAGGTTGCGGTATTGCCTGTTATCTATCGTACCGTTGTGCAGGTTGATGCCGCCGACGAAGCGGTTGCGCATGCCGGCGATGCGGCTCTCGTCCACGATGCGCGCAAACCCGCCATAGTCGCGATACTGGTAATCGAGCCACTGATAGATCGGATGCATCAGGTGGCGGTCGACGCCGAAAGCGCCGAACTCGACGAGTGTTCCGGGCGCTATGCGCAGCGTGGTCTCGTTGGCGACGCGCACGGTATCGATGTTGCGCTGCTGGTCGAGCGTGATGTTGCCGGGCGCCGCCTTCTCCGGAGTCGTCAGCGCGGTCTGCTTCGTCACAGATCCGGGGATGCGCTGGCGTACCCAGTTGGCATTGATGTAGAAGCGCGTCTCCGCGTTCTCCGACAGCCGATAGCCGACATTCATGCTGCCGCGCATGCTCTCACCCCAGGAGTGCTCGCGGAAGCCGTCCGCCTCCTGCCAGGTGCCGGCGATGAAGTAGTCGACGGGGCCCGACACGCCGCCGGAACTCGTGGAGAATTTATGGAAACCGAAGCTGCCGAAATCGACGCGGGTCGAGAAGGCATCGGCGTCGTAGCCCGTCGGCATGACGAAGTTGATGGCGCCGCCAAGGGAGTTGGCGCCGAAGCGCAGCGCATTGGCGCCCTTGTAAACCTCGGTGTAGCGGTAGACGGACGGGTCGATCTCCTGGAAATCGCCGTAGCCATCGGCGGTATTGATCGGAATGCCGTCCATGAACAGCTGGATGGAGCGCAGGTGGAAGTTGCGTGACAGGCTCGATCCGCGGATCGATAGGCGCGAGTCGTCACCCCACTTCGGCTGCACGAACACGCCCGGCACGTAGTCGAGTACGTCTTTCACCGATGTCGCCGGCGTCGACCCCTTGTATGCCGTATCCGGCACCAGCTCGACGCCGCCCGGCGTCTGCTGAATCTCCGCGCGCGCCTCGGCGGTGCTCGGCACCGAGAGACTGCCCGCGCGGGCGGTGGTGCCGGCGCCGTTACTATTGGCAGCAGGTTCGGCGGGTACGGCGGCGGCGGGTGACGCCTGCTTTGCCGCTTTCTTGGCGGCGGACTTCTTCCGTGTCTTAGGCGCCGCAACGGCACTCTGCTCCACCACGACGGGTGGCAGCGGAATGGGCTCGTTGTCGGCCGATTGGGCTTCTACACGCGCTGCCTGCATGGCAACCGCGACGGTGGCGGCGGCTGCACACGCGGGCAGCACCTTGATACGCCGGAACATTGTTACTCAACTCCCCCAACACACTTTTCGCCCGGCCTTCACGCGAAGCGCGCAAAGCCGAAGGTTCAGCAGTGCTGTGAGCGCGGTTGCGCACGCGAGCCGGCATACGGCGCGGCCTTACGCGTGCACTTCGCGCTCAGGCTGGGAGAGGTGGACCGCGACTGCGCGGCGGCGGCAGATCGGCTGCGGCGACGTCTTCCCGCTCGAGAGCGAGAACCGGTGCCGCATGGGGCATGACCGGAAGCGCATTTGCCTCCGGCGCCGCGAGTGCCAGCTGATAGGCGGCGACGCCCTTGCAGATCGGGCAGTTCGTCGCCGGCATCGCCGGGTGGCCGTCGGGCGTGCACATGGCATCGGCGAAGATGCCGATATCGGCCCGCTGCAGCTGCGTATTGAACTGTGAGGTGAGATGGCCGGGAAGGAGCAGCGCATAGAAGGCAACGCCCAGCAGCGCCAACGCTGCCGCGACCTTCCTCTGCATACTCGTTACGCTACCCACCATCCGCTAACCGTACCTGCGATCCTTACGCTCCTCAAGCGCCAAAGCCGCACAGCGAACTAGGTACTTTCCCTGAGGTGGTGGCTCCTCTGATCGTGGACAATGCCGAGGCAAGTCAGTCCGCCAGCCTCGTCTAGATCGGCATCACCGCGCCGAGGTGCTCCGCTAGGTTGTCGGTCGGTATTTTGACGAGGTCTTTGTCGAGCTCGGCATAGATCGCGTGCTTCACGGGCTCCGACAGCGCGGCGCGCAGATCGCCCAGAGCAGAGGGCGGCGCGACGAGGACGAGCCGATCGTAGGCCTTCTCCGCCAGCCCCTGCTCCAGCACCTTGCCGAGGTGCCTGGCGAAATCCCGCTTCAGCTCGCGGTGCGGATCGGTTTTCGGTGTGATCGCATGACGCATATCGCCGACGGATTCGAAGCTGCGTCCGAGGCTGTCCCGCACCAGCTCGCTGTCGGGCCGGTGATCGCCGTTGATCACCTCGAGCTGCTCGATCCCCTTGCCCGGCCCGCGGTTGGCGAAAAGACGCGCGTGGGCGCCGTCGGCGATCAAGATCCAGGTGACGGTAGGTTTCATGGCCGGGCTTCTCCCTTGCGTCGCGGCACCACAGCCGGCGAGGCTGGAGTGTCGCTGCACAACCCTCACCAGGATGTTGATGGATGATAGGAAAAATTTTAGCCAAGCTATTTCAATCGGCGCCCGAACGCAAAGATCGTCGCGACGGGTATGACGAAACCCATGACGAGGCTGATGCCGACGATATAGGGCAGAGCTTCGTAGTGCCCGCGGGAGACGACGAAGATCTCGTTGAGGTACTTCGTCTGCAGCGATCCTGCCACGAGCGCCAGGTTCATCAGCGATGCCATGAGCGCGAACCACGTCGCACGATGCCCCGCCGGAGCATAGATCGCGATCAGCGTCAGAAGCGGGATCATGCTGAGCTGCGCGAAGGGTGAGGTGGTTGCCGCATCGATGATGGCGATCGTGCGCGCCCCGAACCCGAAGACGCGCTCGGTCCAATCGGCAAGGCCGAGGGTGAGGCCGAACGCGGGCAATGAAAGAAGCGTCGTTATCACCGTGAGCCATAACAGCACCTGTGCGACCGGACGGCGCGTGATGGCGTCGGAGAACAGCCACATGCCGAGGAGTGCGAGCGCGGCACCGATCTGGTTGAGCGTGCCCTGGAACGCTTCATCGAAACCGAGCACGTCGATGACGAACCACGTATAGCCCTGCCCGGCGAGCGGCATGGCGCGGTAGACGAAGATAATCAGCGCAGCAAAGAAGATCGTCCGCTGCGTTTCGGGATCGAGCTGGCTGATGATCCGCCACAGCATCGTGCAGATCACCGCCATCGAGACCGCAAACACGATCTCCTGATTGTATGGCACCGAGGTGCCTGCGAGCGTCAGCACGAAGATGCCGAACACGATGCCGCCGCCCAGGATGCGCCAGTCGATAGCGCGGCGCTCAACGGGCCGGAGCTTGATCAGCAGCGCGCCGCTCATGGAGATCAGCGGAATGATGAGGCCGGCGAGGAAAACGCTCTCGTAACTGTAGATGCTCGCGATCCAGCCCGCGAGACCGGCGACGCAGAACATACCGAACGAAAGCGCAAGGCGTCCGAGCACCTGCACCATGCCGAGATCGCGGTCGACATCCTCCTTGAGGCGCGGCGTGCCATCGGGGTTCGTGCGGTCGACGACCTCGGTGCTCATCGCATCGGCGACGACATCCTGAATGACGACACCGAGCACGCTCACGAATGCGCCGAGACGATATAGGTTCTCCGGGCTGGCGAAGGTAATCCAGCCGCCCGCGGCTCCGGCGAGCAGCAGCATGCCAGCGGCGATGAGCGCCGCTCCGATGAAGACGTAAACACGCCGCTGCGAGCCGAGGATCGGTACGGCGTCGACGAGCTCGCCGAACACCATCTTTACCGTCCACGGCAGCGTGATCCATACGTTGAGCGCGGCGAGCTCGGCGGGGCTCAGCGTGAGTGCCCTTTTCACCCAGAAGCTTTCGGCAACCGCGATGAGCCCCAGGGCGCCATAGGCGAAATAGACCATCAGGAGCGGCAGGTAACGGGGCCGGAACGCGCGGATGGGATTGAGCAGCGCCGCTTCGAGCTGGCGCTTCACGTAGTCGCCGCTCCACGCCTCCGTTGCCGCCGTCGCCATTGCGCTCCCTCCGGACATCCCTGCCCGTTATAATCGCCCGGACAGATAAATAAGTCGGGGACAGCCGTGAACGAGGGCGCACGCGAAGCGGACGCGCAGGACGAGGCCAAGCTGCAGCGCTCCCTGGGCCTGGGGTTGAGCGTTCTCTACGGGCTCGGCGTCACCATTGGGGCGGGCATTTATGTGCTCATCGCACCGATGATTGCCCGCGCGGGCGTGCACGCGCCGCTCGCGTTTCTCCTTTCGGCCCTAACGATGGCGCCTTCCGCGGCGACGTTCGCGGAGCTTTCCTCCCGTATGCCGCGGAGCGCAGGAGAGGCAACCTACGTCCACGCGGCTTTCCGCTCCGATGCGCTCGCGCGCCTCGTGGGGCTGCTCGTCATTGCCGTTGCGATCATCTCAGCGGCAACCGTAAGCCGCGGTGCCGCCGGGTATATTTCGGTGTTCGTCGATGTCCCCGCGGCGCTCATCGTCGGCGTCGTCGTCCTGCTGCTGGGCGCGGTCACGGCATGGGGGATCAAAGAGTCCGTCGCGTTCGCGGGCATCATGACGCTGATCGAGGTCAGCGGATTGTTGCTGATCGTTGTCACCGGCACGATCCACCATTCCTCGGAGTTCGTTCATCGGCTTCCCGAGGCATGGAGCGGATTTGGCGAAGCGGGCGCATGGGCGGGCGTATTCGGCGCGGTGCTGCTCGCTTTCTTTGCTTTCACTGGCTTCGAGGGCCTTGCGAACATCGCCGAGGAGGTGAAGAACCCGGCACGGACGCTGCCGGCGGCGATCTTCCTCACGCTTGTGATCGTGACACTGCTCTACATGCTCGTCGTGTGGGTCGCGCTGATCGCCGTGCCGCATTCTGAGCTTGGATATTCACCGGCGCCGCTGAGCCTCGTCTACGAGCGCGTCACCGGCGCCTCACCTGCGCTCATAACCGCGATCGCCATCGCCGCGACCATCAATGGCATTGTCGTTTTCATGGTGATGGGATCGCGCGTGATCTACGGGATGGCGGCGCAGGACCTGCTTCCGGCGTGGCTGGCAAAGGTGAACCGGCGCACGCATACGCCCGTCATCGCAACGGCAATCGTCGTCGCGGCGGTGCTGATCCTCGCCCTCGCCTTCCCCATCGAGGACCTCGCCGAAGCGAGCTCGCGCGTCACCCTCGGGGTCTTCGCGTTCGTCAACGCCGCGCTGATCAAGCTGAAAATGGATGCGGTGCCGCCACCCGCGGGCAGCTTCACCGTCTCGGCCTGGGTGCCGGTGATGGGATTGGCCGCAAGCCTCGCCCTCTTAGCAAGCGAGCTTCTGCCGCGCTTGTGAGGTGCGGCAGAAGCCCGTGGCTAGGTGCAGGGTTTTATGCAGGGTTCGTGGGAGAAAAAGCGAATGGTGCGTGGAAATCAATCGCGGCCGGCGCGGGTGCGCGGCACGACCCACGGGCGCTCGTCGAAGCCCATGGACGATGTGTTGAGCGGGGTGCCGGGGCCGGTGAAAACGCCACCGCCGAACTGCAACCCCGTGCGGCCCGTGCTTGCGGCGGCTTTATCCTCGGCAAGGCCGAGTTGCGCGCGCAAATCGGTATCGAGGCTCACGCCCGGTGCCGACGGCGCGTCGGGCGCGAGGTTGGCCGATCCGCTCGCCGGAGTGCCACCGCCGTTCTGGATGTCGAATGCCAGCGCCGGCGACGCCAGAAGTGCAACAGCCAATAGCGCAGCTCCAAGGGTCGACGCAGACCGCATAGATCGTATCCTCCCGCAAATAGAAGCCTTATTCTGACGCCAATATTGGGCGGTGACATGGCCAGGGAAGGCTCACCGCGCATTTCACTGAACGCTGTGTCAAAGAAGCAACGCTTGCGCAGCCCGGACGGGCGTTCATAGGCTCCGGCGTCGCTGCCAGCAGGACGACACAACCGGGGACCGCCGCGATGCCCGGCCGGACGCGCTTTCTAACCGCCGCCCTGATCCTGCTGCTCCTGACGGGCGCCGCATCCGACACCACGTCCCGCTATATCGTCGATGCCGCGCGGACCAAGGTGCATTTTACCTATAGCCTGCCGCTATCGAAAGGCCGCGGCTACTTCAGCGACGTCAGCGGATCCGCCAACATCGACGACTTGGCCTTGCAGCGCGGATCCGTGGAGGTCACGGTCGGCGCGCGCTCGCTGCATGCCGATACGAAGGCCGCCGAGCAGGAGTTGCGGGGGAAGAACTTCTTCTCGGTCGCGGCGCACCCGCGAATCCATTTCCAAAGCCGGCGCGTACGCGCCCTTGGCCCGGCACGCGCTGCCGTGACGGGAGACATGTCCGTCCGGGGCATCACGCGGCCAATCGTATTGCATGTGACACTGGGGCCTCGCCAAGCATCGGGGGCGCGCCGGCTGCGCGCGACGACGCGCATCCGGCGAAGCGATTTCGACATGACCGCCTATCCGCTGTTCGTCGCCGATTGGGTCGAGATCAAGATCGACGCAACGCTTCTTCCTGCGCCCTGATTTCCTGCACTGGCCTCTGCGGCTCGGACAGCCGGAGGCTCCCGGCCTTCCAAAATCCGCCCGCGGATCATATCCCGGTAACGATTGCCCGCTACCGTTTTACCGCGTGCGAGAGGGTCGATATGCAATCTCCCGGCGACACCGGCGGCCAGGATGCCGCCCTCGATTTCGATATCACGATGGCGTTCCAGCCCATCGTGGACGTGGAACAGCGAAACATATTCGCCTACGAGGCGCTCGTGCGCGGCACCGATGGCGCGACGGCCGAAAGCATTCTCGCGCGCGTCACCGATGACAATCGCCATGCCTTCGACCAGCGCTGCCGCGTGCGTGCGGTGGAGCTTGCCTCAGCGCTCGGCATGCAGCCGATGCTGAGCATCAACTTCATGCCGAATGCCGTTCACGATCCGGCGCGGGACCTGCGCGCGATGCTTGAGACTGCACTGCGCAGCGGCTTTTCGGTTAGTCAGATCATCCTCGAGACAACCGAAGATCACGGGGCCGATGACGAGCTGCTGCGCAACATCTTCTCCACCTATCGCATGCACGGCTTCAAGACGGCCCTGGACGGTTTCGGCGCCGGTTATGGAGACCTCAACCTGTTGGCGGACTTCCAGCCGGATTTTCTGAAAATCGATAGCGGGCTGGTGCGGGACATCGAAAAAGACCGCGCACGGCAGACCATCGTCGGGGCCATCGCCGCCATCGGCAATCTGCTCGGCGTCCGCGTCATCGCCAAAGGCCTGGAGGATGCCCGCGCGGTCTCGGTGCTGCACCACCTCGGGATCAACCTCATGCAAGGCTATCTGTTCGCCGAGCCGGGCTTCGAGACCCTGCCGCGGGTGAATTTCGACGCCGCGCTTGCCGGCGGCGCGCGCTACACCGGCAGCGGCGCGGCTTAGGTTTGCCCCCGGCGAGGCGCTGGTCCTCACCTTCCGATTGGCACCTTGGCGAGAACGCGCCCGGAGGCATCGGCGATCTCGAATGCCGAGTGGGTCGGCCGGTGCTGATCGTCGACGGCCTCGTCGAGCAAAAGCTCTGCACCCGCCTGTCGTGCATCGGCGATCGCATCATCGAGGGTATCGAAGTCGAGCCCTATGCGATCCATCTCGACGCCGGAAGCTGATCTCACATGGAAATAATAGCGCGGCATCCATCGTCCCTTCTGGATCAAAGCTCTAACCCAATCCCAAGCCTGCGGTTCCCGGTCTTCGTGCCGCCTTTAGACAGCACTTCGGCAGTCGCTCCGCCGCCGCCCCCGGGCAAAGCACCGCCCATACATCCGCCGGCCGCACGGCCGACATCTTCGCCCCTTAGGTGGTTGGGGATCGCCTGTTGGAGTGGTCAGCGTGCTGCATTAACATGCCCGCGCCTCGGTTCTGGAGATCTCCATGGCTGGTCCGCAGCTATCCGCAATGCGCCGCGCAGCCACCGCGTATGTCGCCCTCCTCGCGCTCGGAGGTGCTCCGGCGTACGCCGGCCCGGGTGACGAGATCGGGGATGCACGGACGATCGTCAGCGTCGTGACCGCCGACTACGAGAAAGAGGCGCGCGAGCTCACCATCGGAGACATCGTGCGCCAGGACGAGGTGATCGAAGTGGCGAATGACGGCCGCGGTGAGTTTCGCCTCAACGACGACACCAAGCTGGCGCTCGGCCCCGGAGCGCGCATGGTCCTCGACAAGTTCGTTTACGACAGCGACAAGAAGGCCGGATCGATCGTACTCGATCTCACCAAAGGCGCCTTTCGCTTCATCACCGGTATCGCCAGCAAACCGACGTATCTCATCCGCACACCGAACGCCTCGATCGCCGTGCGTGGAACGATCTTCGATGCCTTCGTGCTGCCCGACGACAGCGCGTGGCTGCTGCTGCACGAAGGCGCTATCGAGGTGACCGCCGCGAAAAACGTCTGTCACGTCCTCGACCGCCCCGGTCAGCTCATCCAGATCGATGCCGCGGGTACGGTGAGCAAGCCTCTCAACTGGCGCGACATGCAGGGGCGGGAAGCCGCCGATTTCGATGTCGCATTTCCGTTCGTCGGCGAAGCGCCGCAGATCGAGCCGGTCCCGATGACGACGCGCAATGCCGTGATCGAGGCCGCTCTGCCGGAGGAAGCACCGAAGACCTGCTCCAGCTCCGCCAAACCGAAGATCAGGAAGGCCGACGACAGCAAACCCACGCGCAAGAAAAAGCGCCAGGCCCGCAACGACGATGACGAGCCGCCACGCAAGAAGACACGCCGCACTCCGGTCTACGATGCCGACGACTACGGCGGGGGCGCGCGCGCCATGGACATCATCATTCGCGGCGGCGGTGGATATCGCCCCGGCGGATATGGTGGCGGCGGCCGTCCCGGAGGCGGCGGCTACGGCGGCAGCACTGGCGGATCTCGCGGACGCTAGGCTCGAGTGCTTCCGGAAAAGTGGGAACCGGTTTTCAGATAAGAAGCACGATTGATAGAGAGTGCTTCCGGAAAAGTGGGAACCGGTTTTCCGATAAGAAGCACGACCAAAAAAGTGCTTCCGGAAAAGTGGGCACCGGTTTTCCGACAAGAAGCACGACCAAACAATCAGCTAGAGCCGCTCTGCGTTTCCACCCAAACCGGAGCGGCTCTAGCGCGCCGCTCTTATGCGCGACCGGTCAACCCCGCGTCCCGATCCGCAGGGCAAGGGCGCCGCCGGTAACCTGTAAGCAGGGCGTGCTATTTCTTCTCCAGCAGTGCCTTCGTGCGCCCCAGGAGCACCGTCTTCAGCGGCTCCCACAGTTTTCGCAACAGCGCCGGTAGCACGACCTCCAGCTTTACCGCTTCCTCCTCGACCTGCAGCGAGCCCTCGATCGCCTGGCCGAACGCGCGCACAATGAACGGCATGCGATAATCCGCCCACGGCCGCTGCTCGAGCGTGAACAGGCTCGAAGCCGGCACGCCCTCGAGGCCGGACTTGAGCCGCTTCAGTGCTTCCTCCCTGCCGAGGGAGTGCGGAATTGAAACCGTTAAGGGCGCCGCCATATCGTCGATCCTCGTCAATGGTCCGGCCGGCGGGCGATGCGTAAAACGCTGGCACGCGGCATGGTCTTGGCTAGCATATAGCGGGCCGGAGCTTCCGCCACCAAGGGGCGGCATTGAACCTTCCGTTGCTCCGAAACTTTTGATCAAGCGCCGCTGCTAGAGTGGTTTGACGCAACGATAGCCTCGGGTGAGCCATTGACCGCCACGAAACCTGATACGAAGTCCACCAAACCTGACGCGAAGACAGTCGACCAAAAGACCGCCGAAGTCGGCGAGGGTCTCAGCCGGGCCGAGGTCAAGCACATTAAGGAGTCCCGTCGCCCGCGCGCGGCGGTGGTCTACGAGATCGTGCGGACGGAGGGCGAGGCAGAACTCGTCAGGCCGTTTTCGGCGCTGTGGTGGTCGGGTGTCGCCGCCGGCATATCGATCGGCTTCTCGTTTCTCACCGAGGCGGCGCTGGCGGCGCACCTGCCGCAGTCGGAGTGGCGGCCGATCATCGCCAAGCTCGGCTATGCCGTCGGATTCCTCATCGTCATTCTCGGCAGACAGCAGCTCTTCACCGAAAACGTGCTCACCGCCGTGCTGCCGGTCATCTCGCGGCGCAAGCTCGATTGGTTCCTGTCGATGATACGGCTGTGGGGCATCGTTCTGCTGGCAAACGTCGTGGGCTGCTTCGTTTTCGCACTCGCACTTTCCTCGCTGCCCATCGTCGGCGCGGATGTCGGCCGGGAGATGCACGGGATCGTCGCACGTCTGATGGAGAACTCGCCGTTCGAGATGTTCGCCAAGGGCATCGGCGCGGGATGGGTCATCGCGGCGCTGGTGTGGATTCTCGCCTCCACCGATGATCTGCAATTCTTCGTCATCGGGCTGTTGACGTATCTCATCGCGCTGTTCGGCTTCACGCATATCGTGGCGGGATCGGCCGAAGCGATCTATGGCGCGCTGACGGGCGCCGCAACGTTCGAACAGGCTTTCGCGCGCTTCTTCCTGCCGACGCTCGCCGGCAACATCTTCGGCGGCACCGTGCTCTTCTCGGTGCTGAGCTACGCGCAGGTCCGCGAGGAAATCTCAACGACGAAGAGGCGCCGTAACTGAACGGCGCAAAGTGCATCGAAGAGCACTTTGCGCGCTGCGCCGATGTTCGGGCGATCAGGCGCTGCGGCGCTTGCGCGTTGCGGCGGCCTTCTTCGCCGACGCCGATCGGGCCGATGCCGGACGGGCTGCCGATGCCTTGCCGCCGAGACGTCCACCCTTGTGTGCCGCTGGCCGGCCCGTGCGCTTGCCGCGACCCGATCCACCGGGCGCTTTCCCGCCGGCGTCGTCCTTGTTCACCGTCGCCCATGCGCGGCGCTCGGATTCTTTCTTGCCGACCCCGCGCTTCTCGTAACCTTCCGCGATGTGGTCGGCCTTGCGTTCCTGCTTGCCGGTGTATTTCGTCTTTGCTCCGCGTGGCATGGGCTCACTCCTCGGTTCCATGCTGCATCCAGCGGTGCTAACCCGCATCCGATTGTAACGGTTCCGCGTTTCTACAGCAGCGCCTCTGCTAGACTGAACCGAATCGTCAAGGAGATGCCATGGCCCGCCGATCCGGCAGCGCCGATCTGCCCCTGCATTCGGGGCGCGTGCCGCATTGGCTTGCCGCGCGCATGGCCGATCTCGGCGCTATCGTCACAGAGGCCATCATCCACCACTACGGACGCGACGAGTTTCTCAGCCGCCTTGCCCATCCCTTCTGGTTCCAGTCGTTCGGCTCCGTCATGGGCATGGACTGGCATTCCTCCGGCATCACCACGAGCGTCATCGGCGCGCTCAAGCGCGGGCTCGCGCCGCGATCCCGGGAGCTCGGGATCTACGTGTGCGGCGGCCGCGGGCGCCACTCGCGGCGAACGCCCGACGAGCTGACCGCTCTCGGTGACCGGGTGGGACTGGACGCAGCGGGCCTGACGCGGGCGAGCCGCCTCGTCGCCAAGGTCGACAGCGCCGCCGTGCAGGACGGCTTCGACCTTTACTTGCACGGGTTTTTCGTAACGGCCGACGGCAAATGGACCGTCGTGCAGCAGGGGATGAACGGCGACGCCCGGCAGGCGCGGCGCTACCATTGGCATTCGGACGAGGTGCGCGATTTCGTAGACGCGCCACACGCGGCCATCGAAGGGCGGACGCAGGGGAACATCGTCAACCTCACCGACCGGCGCGCCGCGCCTTCACGCACCGCGCAGCTCGACATGCTCGCCGACCTGGGGCCCGGCCGCATCGCAGCCGAATATGCGCGCCTCACCGATGCGGAGGTTACGCCGGCGAAGGCTTTCAGCCAGCCTGCCGATCAGCCATTGCTGCCGCACCTCGTCATGCCCGAGCACCACGACGTGCGCTCGTCCGACGTGTTCACCCGGCGCCTGCACGGCACGCTCGCCGCAGCCGCCGAACGCGGCCCCATCGATTTCCCCGACCTGTTGCTGACGCCCGGCGTCGGCGCGCGCACGGTGCGCTCGCTCGCGATGGTCGCAGAAGTCGTGCATGGAACGCCCTGCCGCTTCCAGGATCCGGCGCGCTATTCGCTCGCGCTCGGTGGCAAGGATCGCCATCCGTTCCCCGTGCCGGTGAAGGTCTACGACGAGACGATCCGTGTCTTGAAGGGCGCGGTGGAGCGGGCACGACTGGGGCGGGAGGAGACGCTGTCGGCGCTGCAGCGGCTCGATGCGGAGGCGCGGCGGCTGGAACGCACTGCGTGTGGTCCCTCACTCGAGGCCTTCATTGCGGGCGAACGCACGGCCGCGCCCGATCTCGGCGGCAGGTCCGTATTCGGCTGGGAGAGCGACGCGGGTGGTATGGCGCGTAAGCGTTAAGACGCATGCGCGCACCCGCACTCACTCGACCGCTCACACCAAAGCTTGCTCGCGGTTCGCCGCGGCATTCGGCTCACCCGCCACCCACGTTTCGAGCACGTCGATCTCCACCGGCTCGAAGGCCACCATGTCGGCGCGGAAGCCCGGCGCGAGGCGTCCGAGCATCGTGCCGAGGCCGAGAAACTCCGCGGGCTCCGTGGATGCAAAGCACAGCGCCGTGGTGAGGGAAACGCGAAGATCGCGCACGGCATTGCGCACGCAGCTCGCCATGTCGATGGCCGCACCCGCGAGCGTGCCATCGGCGCGCGTACACCGGCCATCGCGCGCGGTGATCGTCTGGCCGTAAAGCTCGAACGTCGCTTTCTTGCCGCCGACCGGGGGCATCGCATCGGTGACGAGCATCGGATGGCCCGTGCCCCGCAACGCGAGCCGCAGAACCTCCGGCGCGACATGCACGCCATCGACGATCATGCCGAACCATGCGGCGGGTGCTTCCAATGCTGCAGCGATAGGCCCAGGATCGCGGCTTCCGAGCGGGCGCATCGCATTGAAAAGGTGCGTGAAGCCCGTAAGCCCAGCGGCCAGCGCGGCCTGCGTCTCCCCATAGGTTGCCATCGAATGGCCGAGGGAGACGCGCACGCCCGCGAGCGTCAATGCGGCGATGAAATCCGCCGGCACCCGCTCGGGCGCGAGCGTCATGAGCACGGTGCCGCAGGGCCAGCCCTTCAAAAGCTCGAGGTCGCGCGGCTCGGGCGCGCGGAACATCGCGGCGTCGTGCACGCCCGGCTTTTCCGGCGAAAGAAACGGACCCTCGAAGTGAATGCCCAGCACGCCGGGATTTATCGCCGACGCCGCCTGCGCCGCAGCCATGGCGATGCACATTTTCTCGTGCGTGTCGGAAATGAGCGTCGGCATCAGCCCCGTGGTGCCATAGCGCCGATGCGCAGCCGCGATGGTGTTGATGGCGGCAACGGTGGGATCGTCGTTGAAAAGCACGTCGCCGCCGCCGTTCACCTGCACATCGATGAAACCCGGCGCGAGCCACGTATCTCCCGCGAGGGTCACGACCGGCAGAGACGCCGGCACCTCACCGCGCGGCACGACATCGACAATATGCGGGCCTTCGACGATCACCGCGTGGTCTTCCAGCACGGTGACACCGTCGAAGACATTGCGTGCCGCAACCGCATGGCAGGGATTGATGGTGCTCATAGAGTGCTCGTCACCTTGCTGAGATGGCGGGGACGGTCGACGTCGATGTCGAGGCGTTCTGCGAGCTGCACCGCCATCGCATAGAAGCTCTGGATGAGACAGATGGCGTCGGTCTCCGGCTGATCGGGCTGCAACGTGGGAAGGCGCGCCGGCGCAGACCCACCCGGCTCGGCGACGAACAGAGCCGTTCCCATCCGCCTGAGGTCGGCCGCAAGCTGGCGCATCCCCGGCGCTGCCGCATCATTCGGCATGAACATCAAAATCGGATAGCGGGTTTCGACGAGTGACACCGGCCCGTGCATGAACTCCGCGCCGCTGAAGGCCTCGGCGTGGAGATTGCAGGTCTCCTTCAGCTTCAGCGCTGCTTCCCGCGCGATGGCGAGTGTCGAGCCGCGGCCGATGGTGACGAGACTGTCTGCGTCGGCCAGCAGCGGGACGGCGGCGCTCCAGTCGAGCCCGGCCGCAGCGCCGAGCCTTTCCGGCAAGCGGCCCATCGCCGCCTCGAGCGCGGCATTGTCCGCCCAGCGCGCCGTGAGCCGCGCCAATACGCCAACCGTCGCGATGAACGTCTTCGTGGCGGCAACGCTCAGCTCCGGTCCCGCGCAGATAGGCAGCACGACATCGCTCATGGCCGCGAGCGGGGAATCCTCCGCGTTGGTGACGGCGACGGTGAGCGCCCTGGAGCGCTTGGCACTTTCGGTGAGTGCGAGCAGGTCATCGCTGCGTCCCGATTGTGAGATCGAGAGCACGAGCTGATCCTTGAGGTGCAGACCGCCGCCATAGATGCTGGCGATGCTGGGTGCCGCCGGGGATACTGGAATGCCGAGGTAACGTTCGATCAGGTGCTTTGCGAACGCGGCTGCATGCCCGGAGCTACCGCGCGCGCAGGTGACAACGACATTGGGCGGGCGCCGCTGCAGACGCTGAGCAAGGTCCGCCAGCGGCCCGGAAAGCGCCTGCTCCTGGCGAAAGACGGCGAGCGGCGCCTCGCTCAACTCCTGCGCCATTTTAGCTTTCGCAATTCCCATAGTCACGGGTGCCCTCGTCGCCTTCTCGCTGGTTTCCGTGGTCATTACCGGTTTGCCGCCACCGGCTGCGGCGTCACGAGGTGAAGAGCAGCCTCGCGTGCGAGCCGCAGTGCTCCGCTCAATGCATCGCCGATCGGCGTGACGAGAAGCTGGCGAGTGTCCGGTGCCAGCCAGGGTTCGATGCCCGAGGCAAGACCACCCGACAAAGCCAGCCTCGGCACGCCCAGCGCCGCGAGGCGCCGCGCGATGGCATCGATGTGCTGACCCGCTGCGGTAAGCAACTCGCGCGAGGCCGGATCGTTGCGGGCGGCATATTCCAGGACGAGCGGCGCGAGCACCGCAAAGTCCCGCGGCCGCGCCTGCCCCATCCAGCGCACGATCGCATGGGGATCGCCGTCAAAACGCTCCAGCACACGCTTGAGGAGGTCGGTCCAGGGCGCACGCCCGTCATAGGCCCACAGCACGCGCCGCGCGGTTTCGCATCCCAGCCACGCGCCGCTACCCTCGTCGGATACTGGAAAGCCCCAGCCGCCGACACGGTATTCGCGCCCGCCAACGAGACCCCAGCCGACGCTGCCGGTGCCTATGATGATGATGCCGCCGTTCTGCCCGCCGTGCGCGCCGACGCACGCGGCGTGCGCGTCCGTCGTCAGGATCGTTTGCCTGAATGGCAGGTTGTATGTGCGGGCAGCCGCCAGATGCGTCGGCTCGCTCGCCCCCGCCAATGCGAGACAGGCGACGATGTCGACCTCCTCCACCGGAAGACCTGCCTCCTCCAGACATTCCTCCGTGGCGCGCATCACGGCGCCGAAGCTCTCTTTGAGGCCGAAGCGGATATTGGCCGGGCCCGCCGTGCCCTCGCCCAGCACGTGCCCGCCGAGATCGGTCAGGCGCGCGCGGCAGCCGGTTCCGCCACCATCGACACCAAGAAGTAACGCCGTTCGGCCCATTGGATGCAACTTTCCGAGCACCTACGTTATGTAAGCACGACAGTATAGACGCTGGCCAAGGGGCCCGGAGCCGACGCTGCCTGCATGCATACGGAACAGTTAAGTCCGCGCTACGCCGATATCGACCTATGGCAGCCCCGGGACATCCTCGATGCCATGATCGACGGCCAGCTCGCCTCGGTTGCCGCGGTGCGCGAGGCGCGTCAGGCCATCGAAGCGGCGGCGCTCGCCATCGAGGCCCGCCTGCGCCGCGCGGGCCGTCTCGTATACGCCGGTGCAGGTACGTCCGGGCGGCTTGCCGTTCAAGACGGCGCCGAGCTGCTACCGACGTTCAGTTGGCCAAAGGAGCGCTTGCTGCTGCTGCTGGCGGGTGGCGAAGCTGCGATGACACAGGCGGTGGAAGGGGCCGAAGACGACACGATCCGCGCCCGTGAGCTCATCGCAGACCATCGCATCGGGCCGGACGATGTGCTCATCGGCGTTGCCGCGAGCGGTACGACTCCCTTCACGCTCACATGCCTGCGTGAAGCCCGTGGACGCGGCGCACTGACAGTCGGCATTGCAAACAATCCCGACACTGCCCTTCTCACGGATGCGGAATATCCCATCTACCTCGCCACCGGCCCCGAGCCCATCGCCGGCTCGACGCGCATGAATGCCGGCACCTCCCAGCGCATCACGCTCAATCTGCTCTCGACACTCATCATGATCCGCCTGGGGCGCATCTATCGCGGCATGATGGTGGAAGTTCAGGCGTGCAACGCCAAGCTCGCCAAGCGTCGCGAGCGCATGGTTGCACATCTCACAGGTCAGAGCGGCGAGCCCGTGCGCGAAGCACTTGAGCGCGCCAACGGCAGCGTAAAGCTCGCCGTCCTCCTGCTGCAGGGATACGACATCGCCGAGGCCGAGGCCGTTCTGGAGCGCGTCGGTGGCGGTCTTGGAGCGGCGATCGATCACCTCGCCAAGGCCGGAAATGGAGAAAACAGCGAGACCGATGCGCTCTGATGCGCCTGTCGCGCGGCGAGCAGTTGGACGAAAGTTCACAGATTAGAGAGTTTTGCGCGGCAGCCGGCAGCAGTTAAAAGTGCCTTGCACACCGCGCTTATCGAGCCGGTGAACTCCAGCATTCGCTACGATCGACAGGCGTCGGCGACGTTCGCGAGGCGATTGCCGCACGCGAGCGCTGCCGCTTCTTCCCGATACGCCCGCACCTTCCCGGAAGCTCCTCCGCAGTTCGTCTTGGTATGAATTAAATCGCGCCAATCCAGTTTGGTCTGCGTAAACGCGCTTGAAGCGTTTCGGTTGAGATCCACTGACAATTATCAGCTGATGCATCCTCGCGCTTGCGGACGGAGTTCTATTCGAACTCTGAAGTCCATCGACGAGGGCACGATGTTGGTAGCCACAGACGCCGGCGGAGCACTCATCTCGGCCTGCGAGCCTGAAGCGAAACGGGGGGCGACGGAACCGTTCCCTCATCGTACGTGGCGCAACATCGCCGACACGCGGCTTGCGCGCTACGCCGCTAGGGCGGCGCTCGCACTGGTTACCCTGACATCCCTCGTCTACATCGCCCTTCAGATCGCGTTCCTGAAGCTCGGGCCGCCGCCTGTCGTCAAGCTCTCCGAGGTCATCGCGGCATCGGACAATGGCGCGGATGGCATCGACCGGCTCCGCCGCACTGCGAAGGGGCTCGTCGTTCCGTTCGATCCCGACAGGGTCGATCCGCGATATCTAAAAATGCTGTTCGCGTTCGAGGACCGGCGCTTTTACTCGCACTTCGGCGTCGACCCGGTGGGCCTTGCGCGTGCCGTGCGCGATCTGTTCGTACAGCAGCGGATCGTCACTGGTGGCTCGACGCTCACGATGCAAGTCGCGCGTCTTCTCGACAATCAATATAAGCGCACCGCATCGGTGAAGGTGCGCCAGATCGTGCGCGCCATTCAGCTCGAGACCCTCTTCACCAAGCGCGAGATCCTGAGCGTGTATCTCGCGCTGGCGCCGTTCGGCGGCCGCGTGAAAGGTGTCCGCGCCGCATCTATCCAGTTCTTCGGCAAAGAGCCCCAGCATCTCACCAACAGTGAGGCCGCGCTCCTCGTTGCCCTGCCCCAGGCACCGGAAGCGCGCCGTCTCGACCGCCACGCCAAAGCCGCCCGCCGCGCGCGCGACTTCGTGCTGAGGACCGTCGCCGCTGCGGGCGTCCTCGACGTCGACGATGCGCGCACTGCCGCCCTTGAACCCCTCGCTGCAGAGAGTAGTAACCAGATGCCTCCAAAGCCCCTGCAAAAGCCTTCGATCAAAGTCGCGAGCGTCTTTGCTGGACTGACGCTTGGTCTCAACTTCATTGCCACGCCTGCAGCCGCCGCGCCGATGCAGCCCGAGCCGCCGCGACCGGACTACTTCCTGGCATCGGACAACAAGCTCGTGCTCGATGTGCGCAAACTTCTGCTCGGCCCCCTCCCCGATGGCACCGCGCAGGCGGATCGCGACGCGCTGTGGATGTTCTATGCGGGCCGCAACGCGCCCGTTTGGGTGACGCGCTCGGGCTGGACGCAGGCGGCAACCGCCGCAATCGACGAGCTGAAGCGTGCCGACGACTGGGGCCTTTCCGCTGCCGATTTCAAAGTTCCCGAATTGCCGCCGAGGACTGAATCCGCGCAGCCTACCGACAGGGAGCTCGCCGCGGCGGAAGTCGGTCTGTCCCTCGCCATACTGAAATATGCGCGCTACGCCCGCGGCGGGCGCATCGAAGACCCCGCGACCCAGCTCAGCTCCTACCTCGATCGCAAGCCGCAGCTGCGTCCGCCCTATCTCGTCATGGCCGACATCGCGGCAACGGGAGTGCCCGATGCCTTCTTGCGCAAGCAGCACCCGCAGCACCCGCAATTCGAAAGATTGCGGCAGCAATACCTCGCCCGCCGCAACGCCGGCGAGGATGGCGCGCTGACGATCCCCAAGGGCAACAAGCTCAGCCCCGGCATGACGGATCAGCAGATTGCGCTCGTGCGCGAGCGGCTGGGCGTTCCGGCCTACGGCGTCGACAGAACCTACTATGACGACGCCCTGGCCGATGCGGTGAGACGCTTCCAGACCAAGCACGAGATTTCGCCGGCCAACGGCACCATCAACGCCAAGACTCGCCGCGCCCTGAACGATGGACAGAACGTTTCACCGCGGACCTTGCTGGCGAACATGGAAGAATGGCGCTGGATGCCCGAAGATCTCGGTGAGACCTACGTCTGGGTCAACATCCCCGAATATAAGGTGCGCGTCGTGCGCGACGGGGAAGTGAAGCACGAGGAACGGGTCGTCGTCGGCACCAGAAGCACGCAGACGCCGGTCTTCTCGGAGGACGTCGAGACGATCTACTTCCATCCACGCTGGATCGTGCCCCAGAGCATCAAGATGCACGAGGTCTATCCGAGCCTCTTGCGCGGCGGCGGATACTTCCATCGCCAGGGCATGAAGCTCGTGCGCAACGGGCGCGAGGTAAATCCATGGAAGGTCAACTGGGGCAAGTCCGACATCCGCAACTACGATGTCTACCAGCCGTCGGGACCCGGCAACGCGCTCGGGCAGCTCAAATTCACCTTCCCCAACAAGCATGCGGTCTACATGCACGACACGCCGAGTAAGAAGCTGTTCAACTCCACGCAACGCACCTTCAGCCACGGCTGCGTGAGAGTTCGCAACCCGCTCGTGCTGGCGCAGGTTCTGCTCGACATCGACAAAGGCTGGAGTCCCGAGACGGTGGCAGCCCTCGTGAAGGGCAAGCCCGAGGAAAACGGCATTCACCTCGACAAGCACATCCCGGTGCACATCACCTACTTCACGGCGCAGGTCGATGAAGACGGTGACATCACGACCGAGGAAGATATCTATGGCCACGAAAAGCGCATCACCCTGGCGCTCGAGGGTAAGTGGAAGCAGATCGACAAGGGCACCGATCATCTCGCGCAAGTCGAGCTGGCGCGGCGTCTCGATCGCTCGTCCACCTCGCGCAGCCGGGCAAGCCGCAGCGCTTCGAGCCATTCCAGCCGCCGCACCGCCAGCCAGGGCGGTTCGTCGAAATCGCGCAGCAGCGGCGGCGGCAATTATTCGACACGCGTGAGCAGCAGCGGCTCGTCTGCCAACGATGTGTTCCGCCGCAGCTTCGGCAACTGATGATCGAAACGCAGGGTCCGCCCGCAAATCTCGCTCGACCGTGCCCATCCGCTTCATGCCGGAGCGTGCTCTTACGGCGATCGCGATCGCGGCTCGACGGCCTTATCGCCGGCCGACGGGCCGCAGCTGCGCGCCCTTTGCGCACTCGGAATATCCGTGATCGAACAAGCGACAAAAGGACGGCATTTCATTCTCCAAACATAAAGTCTACCGCGCGCCTTTTATTGCTTCTCGGCATTATCCAGTGATCACTTCCATGCGGCGGAAATCTCATCTGGCAGCGTGTGAGGTCATGGCAATGTCGAACCGTGCTAATCGGGTGCTCGGGGGCCTCGCGGCTCTAACCGTACTCGCCCTGGCGCAACCCGCGGACGCACTGACGATGCAGCAGTGTAGCGAGAAGTATAAGGCAGCCGAGAAAGCGGGCACTCTCGGCGGCAAGAACTGGGCGCAGTTCCGCGCGGCGGAATGCGGCACCGGCGCCAGCACGGCAGCCGAGACAACGAAGACACCGCACATCGCCACAGGCCCGAGCAGGAAAGAGTGCAGCGCCCGCTACAAGGCAGCGAAGGCCGACGGCACGCTCGGGAACATGACCTGGAACGCGTTCCGGTCTGCAGGCTGCGTCACCAAAGCCGCGGCAGCGCAACCGGCACGTACCGGCCCTGAAACCAAAAACGCGGCGGGCAAAGGAAGTGCCGATACCGGCGCCAAAGTCACCCAGCACGAGTGCAGCGCTCGCTACAACGCTGCGAAGGCCAACGGCACGCTCGGCGGCATGACGTGGAACGAGTTCCGTTCCGCAGGGTGTGTCGCCAAAACGGCAGCCACCAAAGGTGCTGCGCAAAAGAATGAGGCGGCACGTGCCCCCGCGACGGCACCGGAAAAGCGCGCCGCTGCGAAAAACGCAACAGCGCCTTCCAAAACACCAACCAAGGTGAGCGAGCAGGAATGTAGCTCGCGCTATCAGGCCGCCAAGGCTGCGGGCACGCTCAACGGCATGACGTGGAACGCGTTCCGCTCTGCGGGCTGTCCGACCGTTACGGCGCAGCGCGCGGGCGGCATGCAGACGACGGCGGCCGGTGCCTTCCCCGATGTCGTCTCCAAGAAATATTCGCACCTGCCCGCCGGGCAGGCGCGCATGTTGACATGCCGCGATCAATACCAGGCCAACAAGGAAGCGGGCATCGCCGAGCCCAAATGGACCGAGGAAGGCGGCGGCTACTACAGCGAGTGCAACAAGCGGCTCAACGCCCACTGAACCGCACGTCGGCGCGATACACGCGCAACGCAACGTCAAAGTATAGGAGAGCAAGTTATGGGTTTTCTCGACGATACACTCCGGCAGCTAGCTCAGAACGGCAACGTGCCCCAACCGCTGGTCGTGATCTTCCAGGAACTGCTGACGGGCCAAGCGCCCGAGGGCCAGGGTCAGCAATCGGCATCGACGCCGCAGCGGCAACAGCAGCAAAGCCAGGCGCCGCAGGCGACCAATCCCGCTGCCGGCCAGCAGGGACAGGGCGGCGACGTCGATCTCGGCGCTCTGGGTGGACTCGGAGCACTTCTTCAGCAGCTTCAGTCCGCCGGTCTCGACGATGCCGTCCGCTCCTGGATCGGTAACGGCGAGAACAAGCCGGTGCAGCCCGATCATCTCGGACAGGCGCTCGGCAAAGATACCGTCAGCCAGATGGCCGACAAAGCCGGATGCAGTCAGGATGATCTGCTCTCGCAGCTCGCCAAGGCGCTGCCTGGCATCATCGACAATCTGACGAACGGCAATCGAGCGGGCTCGCCCGGCGGCCCGGGGCAGCGTCTCGGCGGCCACTGACGGGCGCGCGTAGTTACCCGTCCGCGCGATCAAATTTTCGGCCGACGTTCGCGACCAGCGGCGCCGGCCGATTGCATGTGGAGCGGAAGTACGGTTTGCAAATTGGCCCGTTGTGACGAGCACCGTTTGCGACAGCCGCCGGGACCTTCCCGCAAAGCTCGGGGCCCCGCGGCCGGGCAAGACCCACGCACGGGCACCGCGCTGCGAGGGCCCTTGTTGCATAGATCGGCGCCGGCCCCAGCCACAGGTGCAGGACGCCGGGCCGCCGACGTCCTGGTGCTTTGATCGCAAGGCTTTCCACGATGGCGTTTCGCCGCGCTGGCCGGTTGCTTGCGCGGGGCGCAAATCGCCCCTATACCCATCGGCCTGCTGGTCCCTTCGTCTATCGGTTAGGACGTCAGATTTTCAATCTGAAAAGACGGGTTCGACTCCCGTAGGGACCGCCATCGCCCCGCAGAACATCAAGTAATATCAATTGATTGCGTTCGGGCGCGAGACTTCCGGCTCGGCCCCGGGACACTTCGTTCAAGGTTGTCTGCGCGCAGCAGTTACGGCGCCGGCCAAATTGCCAGCAGTGGTGCTCGGCGCCGCCGTCTTTCGGCCGCACGCCCCGCGGCGATCAGGTGCGGGTCGCGAGTGCCCTTCCGACGTCGCGCTCGTCTGCACCGGGCATGGGTTCACAAGGGCAGGCAAAGCCAGGCGCCTAAGCACGTGTGGGGTGCCGTCGCCGTGCACGCCGTCTGCCAGGAGCGACACGTCGTTGTCGCCGATCCATCGACGCACTTCGTGTGGACAGGACCTTTGCCCACGCGGCCCTTCCCATAAATGATGTTTGCGAGACCGTGCGTCGCAAAGACCTCGGCGATATCGTGGGTCACCGCTTCGCCGAGCGACTCGACCTTAATACAGTCAGCATGTGCCGTCGCCGAAAGTGCGTAAATCACTGCGGTGGCGGCTAAGGTCAGTTTCAAAGAACGCATTCGCCCCTCCGAAAAATGATTTGTCCAAGTCTCGGAAAATAATTGAGCGCCTGACCCTCGACAACGGCACCGGCCAGTCGCGAGCGGGGGTATTTTTGCAATGGACCCGGGAGCGTGCCGCATTTGTCACTCGTCCGACGACCACGCCTGGCACCCGGCGTGACGTTGAACGGTGATCGATAGCGAACAGGCAGAAGCCAACCGCTGTTGTCGGTGGCCCCAGAGCCGCGAACGCATTTCTCTGAATAGCGATGCAGCTCTGGTTTTTTGATGGAGCCGATGCGCCACGCTTCGAACGCATCCGCAGCGATCATGATCTAGGCGCTGCCCGCCGTCGTCTTACTTCGACGTCAGCCCTGGCGGCGCGGATCGGCGGCATCCTCGATGTGGACCTCGAGCCGCTCGCGGCCGTTGAAAGAGGAGCGCTTCACGCTGCCCGCAACATGCAACGGCAGCCCGCCCGTTCCCAGCAGCATATCGCCGAGTGGCTCGCCAGCCGCGCGGAAGGCAATGCCCTCCAGCTTCGTGCCGTCGGCCGATTGGAGCACGCAACGCACGTGCACCTCGCCCACGATCTTGGCGAATTTCACATTGACCGCCGGAAAGGCGAAGCGCGGCGAAGGATTGCCCTGCCCGTAAGGACCCACCCGCGCGATGAGGTCGATGAGATCGTCGGTGACCCCGGCGGGCGTCAACGCGCCGTCGATCTCGAGCGCATCGCGCGCCCGCGCCTCCCCTACGCTCTCGCGCAGGCGCGCGTGCATGAACGCTTCCAGGACTTCGAGATTGGCGCGCGCCACCGTGAGGCCCGCCGCCATCGAATGACCACCGCCCTTGATGAGATGGCCCGCTGCAACCGCCGCACGCACCGCGCCGCCGATATCCGCTCCAGGAAGCGAGCGCAGCGATCCGGTGCCTTCTCCGCCTGTCTCCTCGTTCCATGCGATGACGCACGAGGGGAGACGGAAACGCTCCGTCAGGCGGCTGGCGACGAGGCCGACGACGCCCTTGTGCCAGGTATGCGAGCCGACGAGCAGCAGCGCAGCGTCGGGATTGGCGATGAGCCGCGCCTCGGCCTCGCCGAGCGCCTCTTCCAGCATCTGCTTTTCGAGCGCGCGGCGCTCCTTGTTGAGCCTGTCGAGCAGCGCCGCGATGCGCGCAGCTTCCACCTCGTCCGCGCCGGCGAGCAGCCGCGCGCCGAGCCCGGCGTCACCGATGCGCCCACCGGCATTGATGCGCGGGCCGAGGATGAAGCCGAGGTGATAGGGTGTCGGCGGCTCGTTCAATCCCGCCGCGTCGATGAGCGCCTTGAGACCGATGTTGCGCCGCCAGCGCATCACCTGCAGTCCCTGGGTGACGTAGGCGCGGTTGAGCCCGACCAGCGGCACCACGTCGGCGACGGTGGCGAGCGCAACGAGGTCGGTCTCCGCCATGAGATCCGGCTCGGGCGTGCCCGCGCCATAGAAGCCGCGCCGCCGCAACTCGCGGGTCGTCGCCACGAGCACCATGAAGGCGACGCCCGCAGCACACAGGTGGCCGAGGCCCGATACGTCGTCCTGACGGTTCGGATTGACCACGGCACATGCGCGCGGCAGTTCCTCGTCGGCCTGGTGATGATCGATGACCACCACATCGCAACCGAGTTCACCGGCACGGGCCAGCGGCTCCCGGCTGGTGGTGCCGCAATCCACCGTGACGATGAGCTGCGCGCCGTCCTTCACCAAGCCTTCGATGGCGGCAGGGTTCGGTCCGTAGCCTTCGAACAGGCGATCGGGAATGTAGATGCGCGGCTGGAGGCCGTGGTGCCCTAGATAGCGCGACATCAGCGCCGCCGACGAGGCACCGTCGACGTCGTAATCACCGAAGATCGCCACCGACTGATGCTTCTCGATCGCGTCGGCGATGCGCACAGCGGCGGCGTCCATGTCGCGCACGGTGCTCGGATCGGGCATCAGCGCCTTGAGCGTCGGATTGAGCACCACCGGCACGTCGTCGACGGCGACGCCGCGCGCGGCGAGCACGCGGCCCAGAAGCTCGGGCAATCCGTGCCGCTGGCTGATCGCACCGGCGCGAAGCTGCGCATCGCCCGCGAGGCGCTCACGCCAGGTGAAGCCTTTAGCCGATGCCGCTATGCCAAGAAATGGCGCCGCGTCCGCCGCTGCATCCCGCTGCCTGCGCGCCGCGACCATGCTCTGCCCCCGGATTTATTTTCGATTCGCCTCAAGCGAATTTGACCATCCGGCGGATAGGTTGGCGATGCGAGCAACGGGTTTATCCACAGCCTGCACGCGCGCAGCGGTGCGGCTAACTGCGGTAATGGCGCCAAAGCCGCAGCAGCGTGCGATGCACCTCGTCCGGCTCCCTGTTGAACGGCTCGAGGTTGACGCCGACGACGTTCGTGCGCGCCATCGACCAGGGCAGACGCATCAGCGAGCGATAGAACGGCTGCTTGCGCCAGTCGGCGACGAGCGCGCTCGAAAGGCGTTCCTTCAGGCCGAGCTGCAGCTCGTGGATCGTGCTCGCGCGCACCGCGACCTCCACGAGATCGATGCTATCGATCGCGCGCCAGCGAATGAGGCCCAGACCCTGAATGAAAATGCCGTACTGATTGGCCCCCATTGCCGGGCGCCGCTCGAGCAGCGGAATGTTGTAGTAGGTCACGCCGACGGCGGCGAGACCCAGCGCCAGCCAGAGCATGCCGCCGGTGACGATACCGGCGGCGAGCAATACTGCAGCCAGGATGGCGATGACGTAGACCGGCGCCTCGATCTCGTCGCCACCGTAGGTGACCGAATAGCCGCCGACATTTCGCTCTTCCACGCCAGCTCCTTTGGTCAAGATGCCCGCGCCGGACATCCATTCTTCAGGAACGGAAGGCGATGTTCAAGGCGTCTTACGCGCCGAGCTGCCGCCTGAGATCAGGCGCCGAAGCGGGCCAAGTCCCGGCAGCGGGTGCGCATCCGGCGCACGGTGCCCGACTTCGAGCGCATGACGATGGAATCCACCTCGGCATAGTCGCCTTCGAAGTGCACGCCGTCGAGCAAGGATCCGTCGGTCACGCCCGTGGCGGAGAAAATCACATCGCCCGCCGCCATGTCCTCGAGCCTGAACTTCCGGTTGATGTCGGGGATGCCCATTGTTGCGGCACGCGCGCGCTCTTCCTCGTTGGCGGGCATGAGGCGGCCCTGAATCTGCCCACCGATGCAGCGCAGTGCCGCCGCCGCGAGCACACCTTCGGGCGCGCCGCCGGAGCCGAGATAGATGTCGATACCGGTTTCGTCGGGGTCCGTCGTCCAGATGACGCCGGCGATGTCGCCGTCCGGGATGAGCTGCACGGCTGCTCCCGCGGCGCGCACGGCCGCGATCAGCTCCGCGTGGCGCGGACGATCGAGGATGCAGGCGGTGATATCGGAGACGGGCACGCCCTTCGCCTTGGCGAGGGCTTTGAGGTTCTCCTCGGGCGAGGCATCGAGATCGACGAGATCCGGGGCATAGCCGGGACCGATGGCGATCTTGTTCATGTACATGTCGGGTGCATGCAGCAGGCCGCCGCGCTCCGACATCGCGAGCACGGCAAGCGCGTTCGGCATCGCCTTGGCGCAGATGGTGGTGCCTTCCAGCGGATCGACGGCGATGTCGACCTCTGGGCCTTCGCCCGAGCCGACCTTCTCGCCGATGTAGAGCATCGGCGCCTCGTCCATCTCACCCTCGCCGATGACGACGGTGCCGCGAATGGCGAGCTTGGCAAGCTCGCTGCGCATGGCGTCCACCGCCGCCTTGTCGGCTGCTTTCTCTGCCCCTCGCCCGCGCAGACGCGCGGCTGCAATGGCTGCCGCCTCGGTGACGCGCGCCACCTCGAGGACGAGCACGCGCTCTAGACCCGAATGGGCGCCCGGCTCTGTCATGGTCGCTTTCCTCACGGTCGCATTGGTCATGGTAACGCCTTTCAGCGGCTAAAGCCCTTCGCCTTCGCCGAGCTTCTCGATGCGAATAACCTGCGGGCGCTCGGCCACCTTGCCGTCCTGCTCGATGGCTGCGACCGCCTTGCGGATCGCCGCTTCGGTGGTCTCGTGGGTGATGAGCACCACGACGGCGGGCCCGCCCGGCTTGTGCCGCGGCCCTGCCCCGGGCTGGGTGGCGCGGGGCCGGCGTTGCACGATGCTTTCCAGCGAGACCTCCTGATCCGCCATGCGCTTGGCGATGGCCGCCATCGCGCCGGGCTGATCGTGCACCAGAAGGCGCACATAGTAGGCCCCGTGGTGGGCGCCGAGCTTTGATTTGACGTAAGGCTTCAGGCTCTCGGTGCGCGTGACGAGCGGCGTCGTGACGATACCCCGCGCGATGTCGAAGATGTCGCTCGCCACCGAGGAAGCCGTCGCGCGCCCACCGGCACCCGGGCCGATCAGGAGCAGGCTGCCGCAGAAGTCGGAATCGATCGCAACCGCGTTCGTGGCGCCCCAGACCTCGGCGATAGCGGATTCCTCCGGCACCATCGCGGGATGCACGCGGGCCTCGATGCCGCCCTCGGTGAGGGTCGCAACGCCGAGCAGCTTGATGCAGAAGCCCATGTCGTTGGCGGCGTCGATGTCCGCTTCGGTGATCTGCTGGATACCTTCGACGTCGATCTGATCGCAGTCGATCTCGGTGCCGAAGGCGAGGCTGGTCAGGATCGCCAGCTTATGCGCGGTATCGAAGCCGCCGATGTCGAATGTGGGATCGGCCTCGGCGTAGCCCAGCTCCTGCGCTTCCTTCAGCGCGTCGGCGAACGAGCGATCCTCGTCCGTCATCGATGAAAGGATGAAGTTGCAGGTGCCGTTGAGGATGCCGTAGATGCGCCGCACCGAGTTGGTGGCGAGTGATTCCCGCAGGGTCTTGATGACGGGAATGCCGCCCGCAACCGCCGCCTCGAAGTTGAGGGCGACACCCTTCTCCTCGGCGAGCTTGGCAAGCGCGATGCCGTGCTTGGCGAGCAGCGCCTTGTTCGCGGTGACGACGTGCTTGCCGGCGTTGAGCGCCGCCTCGACGGCCTCCTTAGCGATGCCATCGGAGCCGCCGATCAGCTCGACGAACACATCGATGCGCGCGTCCTGCGCGAGGGCCACCGGATCGTCGAACCAGGCGATGCCCGAGGTGTCGAAACTGCGCGGCTTATTCTTGGCGCGGGCGGAGATGCCGACAATTTCCACCGGCCTGCCGCGCGCGGCGATCTGCTGATGGTGCGTCTGCAGCAATTCGATGAGGCCAGCGCCGACAGTGCCAAGGCCGGCAACGCCCAGGGTCAGTGACTTTTGCATGGATTGCCGGAAGCTAGCGGCTGACTTTTTGCTGAATCGGGATCACGTTATGCATCGTTTCCGGAGCCTCTGCGAGGAACTTTTTGCAGTTGCGAGCAGTCGCCGCGACCGGATGGCCGCGCGAGGGCGGGAGGGACACCTTATAGGGACATTGCACCCTGGCGGCCACTATCCCACGGGGCACCGCTCTGAGCAAACCCGGCTCCCGCGCCTTTCTTCGCACGGTCGAGAAGAGGCTCCATGCGCATCCTCATCCTAGGAGCCGGCGGCTTTCTCGCCGGTTCGATTGGCGCGGCCCTGGCGGTGGCGGGCCATACGGCAATCGGGCTATCGCGAAAAAGGCCGTCGAATCTGCGCGGGCTCGAGACACACATTGCCGCAGATCGCTCCGACACCGCTGCGGTTCTGGCCGCCATCGACACCCATGGGATCGATACGGTCATCGATCTCCTCGCCTATACGCAGGCACAAACCCTTCCCCTCCTCGTGGCGCTCGAAGGGCGGATTGACCGCTATGTGCTCATCAGCTCATGCGACATCTATCATCGCTACGGGCTTCTGCAGCGCACCGAGCGCGGCGCGTTCTCAGCGGAGCCGATCTCCGAAGGTGCGGCACTGCGCTCCGCACTTTATCCCTATCGCGGCGTGCAGCCGCGCTCCGCGGACGACCCGGCACGGTGGCTCGACGACTACGACAAAATTCCCATCGAGAGGCGAGTTGCGGCAGCGGAAGGCTTCGACGGGACGATCCTCCGCCTGCCCATGGTTTTCGGCCCCGGGGATCGCCAACGTCGCTTCCGCTGGATCATAGAGCCGATGGCGCGCAACGCCGCGGCGATGATCGTTCCGCGCGCGTGGGCCGACTGGCGAACCTGCTATGGCTATGTCGAGGATGTGGCGGCCGGCATCGCGCTGGCCTCCGTCCATCCCGGCGCGCGCCGGCGCGTGTTCAACCTCGGTCTCGAAGATACACCTGGGCATAGAGAATGGATCGCGTGGTTTGCCGCGCTGTGCGGATGGTGCGGTGAGATCGTGGATGACCGCGGGGGTGCAACCTCGCTCAGCCAGCTCGCGGAACAGCTCGATCTCAGCGTGCCCCTCGTACTTTCGACCGAGCGCATCCGCGGCGAGCTCGGCTATCGCGAGACTATCGACATGCAGACAGCGCTACGCCGCACGTTCGATGACGAAGTGCGGCGCGGCTGGGACTAACATGCGCACCCGCGGCTAGCGGCTCGCCTTCTGTTGCATCGGAATGACGTTGTGCATCGTCTCCGGCGCCTGGGAGAGGAACTTCTTGAGGTTCCGCGCAGCCTGGCGGATGCGATGCTCGTTCTCCACCAGCGCAATCCGCACATACCCTTCACCGTACTCGCCGAAGCCGAGGCCAGGCGCGACGGCAATCTCTGCCTTCTCGATCAGCAGCTTGGCGAACTCGACGGAGCCGAGATCCTTGAACGGCTCGGGCACCGGCGCCCAGGCGAACATCGTCGCGGGCGGCGGCGGGATATGCCAGCCGGCGCGGCCGAAGGATTCCACCAGGCAGTCGCGGCGGCTGTGATAGGTGGCGCGGATCTCGTCCACGCACTCCTGCGGGCCGTTGAGCGCCGCGGCAGCCGCGACCTGGATCGGCGTGAAGGCACCGTAATCGAGATAGGACTTGATGCGCGCCAGCGCTGCGATCAGCCGCTCGTTGCCGACGGCGAACCCCATGCGCCAGCCGGGCATGTTGTAGGTCTTCGAGAGCGAGGTGAACTCCACCGCGATGTCCATCGCGCCCGGCACCTGCAGCACCGACGGCGGCGGATTGCCGTCGAAGTAGATTTCCGCATAGGCGATGTCGGACAGGATGATGAGGTCGAGCTTCTTCGCGAGCGCGACGGCGTCCTTATAGAAATCGAGATCGGCCGTCATCGCCGTCGGGTTCGACGGGTACGACAGCACCAGCGCCAGCGGCTTCGGGATCGTATGCACGCACGCGCGCTCGACGGTGCGCAGGAATTCCTCGCCCGTCCCCGCGGGAAGGTGGCGCATGGCGGCGCCGGAAAGCAGGAAGCCGAACTCGTGGATCGGATAGGTCGGGTTCGGAACGAGGACGACATCGCCCGGCGCGGTAATGGCCTGCGCCATGTTCGCGAAGCCTTCCTTCGACCCCAGCGTGGCGACGATCTGCGTCTCGGGATTGAGCTTCACGCCGAAGCGGCGCTCGTAATAGGCGGCCTGAGCGCGGCGCAACCCTGGAATGCCTTTGGACGCGGAATACCGGTGAGTGCGCGGCTTAGCGATCGTCTCGACCAATTTCTCGACGATGTGCTGCGGCGTCGGGAGGTCGGGATTGCCCATACCGAGGTCAATGATGTCCGCCCCGCGTGCGCGAGCTTGCGCCTTGAGGCGGTTGACCTCGGCGAAAACATAGGGCGGCAGACGCTTTATGCGGTGGAAGTCCTCGTGCACGGGACGCCTCTCGGTGGTGCCGGATCGGGTAGCGGCGACCGGCCATTGAGCCTGGCAAATGTGCGATGGCGCGTGTTTACGCCCCGCCGATGGCCTCCGTCCAGGCCTTGGGGACTAAAGAGGTTATACTTATCAGCCCCATCGCGACAGGGGGATTGCTGCGGCAGCGAAGCAACCGGCCTCCCGATCCCCTATTTTGCGCTTTCGATCTGACGCTCGGCTTCTTCCTCGTGTGTGTCGCGCTTGTGGCTGAGTTCTTCCATCGCCCGCTGATGTTCCTGCTGCGACATGGCGGTGGAGGTGCGCGGACGTAGATCGGGCAGCGGCGTGGTTATCGACGAGCAGCCTGCGAGGCACAGTGCCAATCCGAGGAACGCGGCCAGGGCGCCGCGGCATGCAACGCCCGGCCCGAAAGTATAGCCCGCGCATTGCAGCGGGCCCGTTCCGGCAGTTCGGGCTTCCCACGGCTGCCTATGTTGCATACCGTCTCCCTATGTTCCGCGGGATCAGGTGGTACGCGATTCGGCTTCCGGCAACAGCCGTTCCTGCGGTTCTAGATTGTCCACACGTCGAAGTGACACTATCCGCGCAATGTCGCAAAAACTTGGCATAGGATAGAGGCCCGCTCCCGGGGCTTTTCAGAGATTTCAAGGGTCAGATGCCCAAAACCCAAAACGCGCCTCAAGACGAGATGTCGGTCTACCCGCCGGTGAATGCGGAGGAGTTTGCCCGCAATCTGCTGCGTCTGTTCGAGCAGGGCGGAAACGTCCTCGCCGAGTTCCTCGAACGCAACGACGCGAAGATGGGCCCCTACTCGGCGGCCACCGAGATGACCGAGGCGACGACCACGCTCTCGGATCTCACCCAGCAGTGGCTTTCCGACCCCGTGCGGTTTTCAGAGGCGCAAGGCGAGCTGATGCAGACCTACGGAGAGCTGTGGAACAACACGGTGCTCCGTATGTTCGGCGAACATGTCGAGCCCGTCGCCAAGCCTGAGGCGAGCGACGCGCGCTTCAAGGATCCGGAATGGTCCTCCAACCCCTACTTCGACTTCTGGAAGCAGGCCTATCTCGTCACGGCCAAGTGGGCCGAGGACATGCTGGAGAAGACCGAAGGCCTCGACGGCAAAACGCGCCAGCGCGCAGAGTTCTATCTGCGCCAGGTGGCGAGCGCGATGTCCCCGTCGAACTTCCCGCTCACGAACCCCGAGGTGCTGCGCGAAACGCTGGCGACGAATGCGGAAAACCTCGTGCAGGGCATGACGCTGCTCGCCGAGGACATGAAGAAGTCCGGCGATTTGCTCAAGATCAGCCAGACGGATGCGACAGCATTCGAGGTGGGACGCAACCTTGCGATGACCCCGGGCAAGGTCGTCTTCCAGAACGACATTCTGCAGCTCATCCAGTACGCGCCTTCAACCGACAAGGTGCGGGAGATTCCGCTGCTCATCGTGCCGCCGTGGATCAACAAGTACTACGTGCTGGATCTCACGGCCGCAAAGAGCCTCGTCAAATTCCTGGTCGATCAGGGCTTCACCGTATTCGTCGTCTCCTGGGTCAACCCGGACGCTTCCCTCGCGCACAAGACGTTCGAAGACTATATGCAGGAGGGCATCCTCACCGCGGCGGATGCGGTGAAACGGGAAACGGGCGTCGAGAAGATCAACGTCACCGGCTACTGCGTGGGCGGCACGCTGCTGGCAACGACGCTCGCCTACCTCGCCGCGCGCGGCGAGGACGTGTTCAACGCCGCAAGCTTCCTCGCAACGCAGATCGACTTCACGTACGCGGGAGACCTTCTGCTCTTCACCGACGAGGAGCAGCTCGAAGCGCTCAACGCATTGATGACCGAGCGTGGCTATCTCGACGGATCGCGCATGGCGAACGTGTTCAACATGCTGCGCCCGCGCGACCTCATCTGGCCGTACATCGTCAACAACTACCTGTTGGGCAAGAAGCCGTTCCCGTTCGACCTGCTGTACTGGAATCAGGATTCGACGCGGATGGCGCCCGCCAACCACACGTTCTATCTGCGCGAGTTCTACAATGAGAACCGGCTGGCGAAGGGCGATCTTACCGTTGCAGGCGCGCGGCTCAACATGCGCAACGTGAAGCTGCCGGTGTTCGAACTCGCCACCAAGGAAGACCACATCGCGCCGGCGCGGTCGGTTTACAAAGGATCGCTGCTCCTGGGCGGCGATGTCGAGTTCGTGCTTTCCGGCTCCGGGCATATCGCCGGCGTGATCAATCCGCCCGATAAGATGAAGTACCAGTACTGGACCGACGGCAAGCACGCGAAGACCCTGGAAGGCTGGCTCGAAACGGCCAAAGAGCATCCCGGCTCGTGGTGGCCCCATTGGGCCGAATGGCTCCATGAGCATTCGGGCGAGTGGACCGTGCCGCGTGAGCCGGGCGAGCAGATCGGCGTCGTCGAGGATGCGCCCGGCAGCTACGTCAAGGTGAAGACGTAGGGCGCAGGCGGGCAACGTCGTAAGCGGCAGCGACAAGAAAGAGCCGATCGCCGGGGCACGGTGGCGCCCGGAACCATCGGCATGCCTTCGCGTTGTGATCACATTGCGCCTAACGCGATGCCAGCGTGTCTGCGCTCGGAAACAACAAACGCAACGGAGACATCATGCGTATCTCTGCCGTCGCCGCCATTCTCGCTGCCTCCGCAGCCTTTGCACCTGCATTCGCCGACCGTCCGCCGACACCCGACGAGCGCACGAAAATCGAAAGCGCGCTGAAAGGCGCCGGCTTCACCACCTGGAAATCGATCGAGCTCGATGACGGCCGCTGGGAGGTCGATGACGCCATCGGCTCCGACGGTCAGAAATATGATTTGAAGCTTAGCCCGCAGTCGCTCGAGATCATCTCGCGCAAGCTCGACGACTGACCTGCTTTAGCGGTCGATGTGACGAATTCGGCGACGCCGTGGAGCGGTTCCACGGCGTCGTTTTACGTCTGCGCGCCGGCCCCGCGAACGCGCTGCCGGACGGCGCGCCCCCCATAGCGGGCCATGAAACTAGACTTGCGCCAGCGCCTGATCGAGGTCCGCGATGATGTCGTCCTTGTCCTCGATCCCGATCGACAGGCGCACCACCTCCGGCCCGGCGCCAGCGGCGATGCGCTGCTCGTCGGTGAGCTGGCGGTGCGTGGTCGATGCGGGATGGATCACGAGGCTTCTCGTGTCGCCGATGTTGGCGAGGTGGCTGAACAGCTTCAACGCCGAGACGAACTTCACGCCCGCCTCGTAACCGCCCTTGAGACCGAACGTGAACAACGCGCCGGCACCCTTGGGGCAGATCTTCTGATGCAGATGGTAGTATTTGCTCGAAGGCAGGCCCGCGTAGCTCACCCACGTGACCTTCGGATGCCGGTCGAGCCAGGTTGCAACGGCGAGCGCGTTCTCGCTGTGGCGCGCCATGCGCAGCGGGAGTGTTTCCGAGCCGGTGAGAATGAGGAAAGCGTTGAAGGGCGAAATTGCGGGACCGAGGTCGCGTAGTCCCATGACGCGCGCTGCGATGGCGAAGGCGAAGTTGCCGAACGTTTCTGCGAGCACCATGCCGTTGTAGGAGGCATTCGGCTCGACGAGCGTCTTGTAGCGATGGCGCGCGGCCAGCCAATCAAAGGTCCCGCAGTCGACGATCGCACCGCCGATGGAGTTGCCGTGGCCGCCGATGAACTTCGTCAGCGAATGCACCACGATGTCGGCGCCGAAGTTCTTCGGCTGGCAGAGGTAGGGTGTGGCCAGGGTATTATCGACGATGAAAGGCACGCCCGCCTTTTTCGCGACGGCGGCAATGGCCGGAAGATCGATGACGATGCCACCGGGGTTGGCCAGCGACTCCACGAAAATGGCGCGCGTCTTCGGCGTGATCGCGCGCTCGAAGCTCGCCGGGTCGGTGGAATCCGCCCACACGACGTCCCAGCCGAACTTCTTGAACGAGTGATTGAACTGGTTGATCGAGCCGCCGTAGAGCTGGCGCCCGGCGATGAACTCGTCGCCCGGCTCCAGAAGCGTGTGGAAGGCGAGGAACTGGGCGGCGTGTCCGGAGGCGAGCGCGAGAGCAGCCGTTCCGCCCTCCAGCGCCGCAACGCGCCCTTCGAGGACCGCCTGGGTAGGGTTGGTCAAACGCGTATAGATATTGCCGAAGGTTTCCAGACCGAAGAGCGCCGCCGCATGGTCGGCATCGTTAAACACGTACGATGTGGTCTGGTAGATGGGCGTGGCGCGCGCACCGGTCGTGGCATCGGGGGCCGCTCCTGCGTGAACGGCCAGGGTCGCAAACTTCGGTGCTGACGCGGGGGTATCCGGCATCGTCTTCTCCACTTGATCGCAATCGTCGATTGCGGCCTAGGGAGGCTATCGCGGCGCATAAAGTCAACGCCTAACCCAGGATAAGCAATGCCAGGGTTGCCGGTTGGTCCCGCGCCGTGGAGACCGACACCTCGCGTGCGGGAAAGCGTGGGTCCGGTCGCGCCGCCGGTGCTGCTAAGGCGCCACGACCATCGTGGGTGTTAAGTTTTGATAAACCGGCCTGCGGGTCCGCACGAGAATTTGCGGATAATCCAGTTCGGATTGCCCTGCGTCCACTTCGCCAATTCCACCTGGCCGAACATCATGCACTGCTGCGGCGTGATGGATTGAATGGCGAATGACAGGTGTACGTCCTTGCATTTGGTCGGTTCGGTGATGAAGCAGACCATGGCCACGACTTCGATCATGGGACACCCCCAAGGGTTCGAAATCACCCTCTAGAGAGGGCTGGATTCCGCCTTGGTGTATCCTCGTCGCTTCTTGCTCTTGTTGGTTTCGAGGCTAGTCCCGAATCGGGGCTTGCTCAAGTTTGCACCATAGGCAATTCGCGCCCAATTCTGCGGCAATGGGCGAAATCCTGCTCAGAAACCGTGGAAATCCCTTTCGCTAGCACCTCCGACGGAGGCGCCATGCGTCCCCGCTTCGCACACTGTCGGCCGGGCGCGAGGCGCGCGAACCATTGCCGTCACCTCGCAGTGAAAACGGCTCCGGGGCGATTCTTTCTACGTCACGCGAGCAGATCGGCGATTGCACGGCGCCCCCTACCCGCTACAAGGGATGCAGAGCCGCAATCCGAGGCCTTGCGACCCGTAGAAATGCGCGAAACTTTCGATCCTGCCCGCTCCCGTAGAAGCTTGTTTTCCGGCCTCGTCGCCGCTGCGAACACCTATGGCAACGACCGGGTGATCCTCGAGGACGCTGACGGCACCACCCTCACATACAAGCGCCTCATCCTTTCCAGCCTCGTGCTCGGGCGCAGGCTCGCAAAGCTTGCCGGCCCCGGCGAGAACGTCGGTGTGCTGCTGCCCAATGCGGCCGGATTGCCGGTGACCGTGCTGGGTCTCAACGCCTATGGGCGTGTGGCAGCGGTGCTCAATTTCTCGGCCGGAAGGCGGGCGCTCTCCTCGGCGGTCCGTACGGCCCGCTTGCGTACGATCCTCACCTCGCGCCGGTTCGTGGAGGCCGGCGGTTTCGAAGAGCTCATCGCCGCGCTATCGGAAGCGGAATACGCGCCGGGCGCAAAGACCCGCATCGTCTACCTGGAAGACGTGCGCAAAAGCATCGGCGTGATCGACAAGATCGCAGGCGCGCTGCGCGCGGCGCGCGCCCGGAGCGTCTATCGTGCCGATCGGGCGGATGCCGACAAGCCGGCGATCATCCTCTTCACGTCGGGCACGGAGGGCGCGCCTAAAGGCGTCGTGCTCACCAACGGCAACCTCGTGGCGAACGTGGAACAGGCACGCGTTCATCTCGGCAATGTGCTCGTGCCCGGCGAGACGCTGCTCAATCCACTGCCGATCTTCCACTCGTTCGGGCTCACCGCCGGAACGTTCGTTCCGATGTTCGCGGGCGTGAAATGCGCGCTCTATCCGAGCCCGCTGCACTACAAGCAGATCCCGAAGTTCATCGAAAAGGTGAAGGCGACGCTGCTGGTCGCCACCGACACCTTCCTTTCCGGCTACGCGCGGGCTGCCGAGCCTGGTCAGCTGAACAGTCTCAAATACGTCGTGTGCGGCGCCGAGAAGGTGAAGGAGCCAACGCGCCAGCTCGTAGCGCCCATGGGTATCGACATCCTTGAAGGCTATGGCGTCACCGAAACCTCGCCCGTGCTCGCGTGCAACCTGCCCGACAGCAATCGCCACGGCACCGTTGGCCGTCTGCTGCCGGGGATCGAGGTGCGCCTCGAGGAGGTGCCGGGACTTCACGAGGGCAAACGGCTCTTCGTGCGCGGCCCCAACGTGATGGCGGGATACCTTCTGCCCGATAACCCGGGCGTCATCGTGGGGCCGAAGGACGGCTGGCACGATACCGGCGACATCGTTGCGATCGACGGCGACGGCTTCGTCAGCATTTGCGGGCGCGCCAAGCGGTTCGCCAAGCTCGGCGGCGAGATGGTCTCGCTGGCCGCCGTGGAAACCCTTGCGTGCGCGCTCTGGAGCGATGCTCAGCACGTGGTGCTCAGCTTCCCCGACCCGCGGAAAGGGGAGCAGCTTCTGCTCGTCACCGACAAGGCCGACGCCAACAAGGACGATCTACTGGCCCATGCGCGTCGGGAAGGTTTCCCTGAGCTGTGGGTCCCCAAATCGATCCTGGTGGTGCCTGCGGTCCCGGTGCTGGCGACGGGGAAAGTGGACCTGCAGGGAACGGTCGAGCTCGCCCGTCAGTCGCAACCGGCGCTCTAACGGGCTCGACGAAGAGTCGCTCCGCACGCCTTCGGCCGGCGGGCCATCTCGCTGATAGGAAACGGGTTTACGGTGACCGGCCGGAGGATAACGCTCGATCCCCTGGGCCGCTTTTGCACGGCAAGCTTGCGCCGGGATTGAGAAGCCCGAGGCGCGGCGTACGGCGCGCAAAAAATTGCCGCGGCCGGGGAGCCCCTTCTGAAAAACAAGGCGTTTGCCCTGGCCGGCGTTGCGCGCTCACAACGGCTGGCACCGCCGATCGCAACAGCGCCCATAACGCGCTTGACCGGCGCCCCGGGGTCTTTCATGGATGTGTGAATAAAGGCGCGCGCACTAACGCTGCGCCTTTGGGGGAACGTCGAGAATTTTCCACACCTAGCAAGAGTGCAAACAGTCATGTCGACGACGACCACGACGCCTGCGAGCGTTGAGGGTACGGCCGTTGTGCTGCGGCCTCCGACGCTCCAGTGGGCCCTGAAACGTGCGTTGCTGGGGCTCGTCATTCTGTTTGTCACCGTCGCGACCGCGGCGATGCTTCTCCATGCCTCCATCGACCCCGACGAGGACACCCAGCCTTCGTTCTCCGAGCCCCATTTCGGCGCAACGACAACACAGGCCGCGCGCCGGCTCTGATAACCGCTGACACCCGGGGGGCGGGCGACGCGAGCGCCCGCGGCGATACCCGCAGTCAAAGCCTCATTTTTCTCTCAATTACCGACGATGGACTTCGCCCGCAGCCACGCGGCGATCGGCAGGATTGCGTCACCGTCCATTATGAGATCAGAGCCTTCGGGTGGCGAAAGGCGCCTTGTCTTTTCTGAAATCACGCTATCGGCACGCTGCCCGGTTCATCTACGGTTAGGCGGCCGCACACTAGGAGTGCCCGATGCGCTTCGTGATGCTTGCCCGCAATCCGCGCCTCTATTCGCATGTGCGCCTGTGCGAAGCCGCGCGCGCCCGCGGCCACACGATCGACGTGGTGAACACGCTCCACGTCCACATGAACATCACCGCCAATCAGCCGGTGCTCCGCTACAACGGGCGCCAGCTTCCCGTCTATGACGCGGTGATCCCGCGTATCGGCGCATCGATTACGCACTACGGCCTCGCGGTGCTGCGTCAGTTCGAGATGCAGGGCGTCTATCCGCTCAACGAGAGCGTCGCCATCGGCCGCTCGCGCGATAAGCTCCGCGCACTGCAGCTCCTCGCGCGCGAGGGCATCGGCTTGCCGGTGACCGCATTCGCCC